>Ga0214479_100154_pt1 | contig 42872 bp, 36 predicted proteins | sample M1_20Mar14CPVII9_5_FD_165054 | JGI IMG/M metagenome (GOLD analysis project Ga0214479, IMG submission 165054) | Marine eukaryotic communities from Monterey Bay, California, United States - M1_20Mar14CPVII9sort6BwellE14 | ecosystem: Environmental > Aquatic > Marine > Unclassified | place: USA... | reverse complement strand
TTGTTTGCTGATAATCAACTACTACTACCCCTGACAGTTATAGACGCCGTACTAGTACTAATGATGATGAACAACATGATGGTGTCGAGTCTGTAAAAAGTTTGGATGACTCCTATACAACTCGATTCACAACAGAAAGTATTGATGTTTTAGATTCGTCAGAGAGATCAAAGGATGATTGAGTAGTATTTTGTTGATGGTACTTATGATGTTGTTGTACTCATTCATATATTCAGCTAAATGATCTGTTGCAGTCATTTGAAATACATTTACATCTTTGCACAATACATTGTTTCAACACCTTCAAAGACTCTATTATTACGATATTGTCATTGACTTTTAACTTTCCAACCAGATCATCACTACACTTTTATTATGCTGATATCAATGAAGACTCGTATACTCCTTCAAGAGATAGAACTTTTAATGATTTGCCTGATACTGTTGAGGATATCAGTACGGTTATGTGGAATACTATTATGACTAAATAATATCTTAATGATGATGTAGAGTCGGTAGGCATTGGATCAGTCTGATGTATCTAGGTTTACAATCAAAGCTGATTTAGATACATCTGATAGATCCTAAGAAGATTGAACATTTAAGCATTACACTCTCTTGGTTACTCGTCTCAGTCTCTGGGGGGAGACCAAATAGCGAAACAATGGAACTCTCAGCTGAAAGATACATCTTCCTATGCTTTCCCTAATAATTGTATTATAGTCAACTATGTATACTCCCTTCTCCGTATGGGATGGCCGCTAAGTACTTATGTAATCTAGAGAGTAGAAAGGGCTACCATTAACCATTGCGACACAGATACTTCGTTTCGAACTTTTGAAAGCGCGTAGAAAGCGAAAGCCAAATGCCAAAAAGAGGCCAACACACAAACTCACTACTACGATTGGTTGCAAGTATTGTTGCTCTTATTATTGCAGTTGTATTGTCGTAGTTGTGGTATTTAGTAATTGCAATACATTAGGTAAAGTTGCACATATACTTATAATTAATTAGTATGGTGTCGAGGTATTATCATTGTGCTATATTATTGGCAGCTACAGTTGCAATCGACTCTACGAAATTAACAGTTGCAACACAACAACAGGTAGAGGAGAGACAGTTGGGTAAAAGTTGGAGTTCATCAAGTAGATCATCATGGTCTGATGATGGATGGAATAACGATGATTGGTGGGGTTCATCTTCTTCGGGTAAGAGTGGGAAGAGCGGAAGTGGCTCTGGCTCGGGGAAGAGTGGCAAGTCAAATGGCTCTTCAGATTACGATAGTAATTGGGGATGGAGTGCAGATGATGATTGGTGGGGTTCTTCTAGCGGTAAATCAGGCAAGAGCGGATCAGGATCAGGCAAATCTGGTAAGAGCGGTGGCTCTTCGTCAGATGATGACGATGCTTGGGGATGGAGTAAAGACGACGATTGGGGAAGCTCTTCTAGTGGAAAATCTGGGAAGAGTGGTAGTGGCTCGGGCAAATCTGGAAAGAGCGGTGGCTCATCAGGAGATGGATCAACTTGGCATGGAGGATGGGGTAAGTGGAATGGAGTTAGTTGTTGACTGATGATTTTGTGCACATCTTATGCTCACTTTTTTATATCCTCTTATTATCTTTGCAAATAATAGGCTCACCAGGTTGGTGGGGCTCTGATTCTAGTTCATCCAGTGGCAAATCTGGTAAGAGTGGTAGCGGAAGTGGTAAATCAGGCAAGTCTGGTTCCTCTTCAAATGATTATTGGGGTAAGTAAAAGTAGTGTGTTGATTGTTATAGTAGTTGTGATTATTATTATTTGTTGATCCTTAACCTTCTCACACTTTTCTCATCTCATACATTTCAATCCATACCCTACTTCTAGGCAAACCATGCTCATCTGGATCGTGGTCATCTTCATCCTCGGGTAAATCTGGTAAGAGTGGTAGAAGATTAGATGGATGGAGTGGTTGGTCATCATCATCTTCAGACTCATGGGGCTCATCTAGCGGAAAGTCGGGTAAGAGCGGTAGTGGCTCGGGTAAATCTGGCAAGAGTGGTTCCTCCTCAAGCTCATCAGAACCATGCCATTGGATATGGTAAGTAAAATGTGTCGTTATAAGATGATAGTAAGGGTGACAAGGCATGATGTAAACTCATGTTTTAATTATATGCACATCTCACCTTCTTTCGTATCTTCTCCGTGATCTAATAGGGTATCACACAGCTCTAGTGGCAAGTCGGGCAAGAGTGGTAGCGGCAAGTCGGGCAAGAGTGGATCAAAGGGATCCAAATCAAAGAGTGGAAAGTCCTCGAAGGGCAGTTCATCTTCCTCCTCTTGGAGTCATGATGGATGGTGGGGTAAGTTTACTTACTGCTCACCCAATGATATCTCTCTCCAATTCACTCATCTCACCTCCCTCCTCATATTTTGTCTACTCTTTACACTCTCTGTTGATATAACTCTCACCTCACAGGTTCCTCGAGCAGTTCAAGCGGCAAGTCTGGCAAGAGTGGCTCATCATCTTCTTCTGATGATGATTGGAGTTCAAGTGGCTCAGATGATGATTGGAGTAGCTCATCAAGTGTTGATGGATGGGCAGGAAGCGGCAGTGGGTCATATGACCACGATGAAGAACCAGAAATCATCTACTCCAAGGGTGGAAGTGTAGCCGGGTGGAAATCGGATGGTTGGGAGCACGATGGACACTACAAGGCTGATATGGACTATGTCCGTGCCAAGGTTGTGAAGCTTATCGAGGACTCAGAGCGTGAGCTTATCCCCAAGTTCATTCGAATGGGCTTCCATGATTGCGTTGGTGGATGTGATGGGTGTATAAATATGGATAATCCAGATAACGCCGGTCTTATGGAGGCAATCGAGCCTCTTCATCCCATCTACAAGGAGTTTGAACATAGTTACTCAAGAGCAGACATTTGGGCATTGGCCACATTAGTTGCATGCGATATGTCTGTCCTCGAAGATAGACCAGAAGGGTTGAAGTTTCCAATGAGATATATCGGCCGCAAGGATTGTGAAGGTTCTGATGATATGGGTGTTGGCGGACCTGATCCTAAACTGCCAGGTAATGATTTGCCCACGCATGAGTTCCTAGCATTCATGAAGGATGAATTCGGCTACTCTACCGAGGAGACTGTTATCGTTATGGGTATGCATGCCGTCGCTGTCGCTCATCGTAGCAATATTGGATTCGGTAATATTGGTAAAGAGGATGGATGGGTATTCGAGGCCGATGCGTACAAATTGGATAACAGGTATTACAAGATGCTTCTCGATAAGGAATGGGAATTCGAGCTTGTTCACAACGAGGGTAAGATCCCCAACAGATACCAATGGTACCACGAACAAGAAGGAAAGGATGAGAGACCGATCATGACTAATACAGATATGGGGTTGTTGCTAGACTTGTCAGGTCATTTGTACACCGATGAGGAGGGCAACGAGGGTGCCTGTAGCTGTGTTGCTGATGGTTCACATCACGAAGATGACGGCGGTGACTACCTGAGGCGGAGAACGGAAGAAGCCAAGAAACCCAAGACTTCTTGTCCTGTTTCAGAAGAAACTAAAGAATTCTTAGAGGAGTATGCCTTAGACAATAAAGCATGGCTGATTGACTGTGAAAAGGTAATTGAGAAGATGCTCGTGAATAAGCAGAATGTTAAAAAGGTTGCTTATTAAGGGCACGTGGGGGACACAATCATTTTTATTCTAGTGTTTTGTGTCGGCTACCGGATATCGAGTGCACAGAGCAAGTAATTAGAGAAGCGCTTGCACTTCACCGTGAGATGGGGGATAATGGACATCCTCTGTATGTATGTTATTTGTTTGTTGAAGATAGTATGTTAATAGGTATAGCATATTGTCTATCCGTTTTATCTTATTATATCTGCTAGTTATGTTTAAGTATTAGTAGCAGCAACCTTTTCAGAATGATGAACTCATCCATCAATACCTTGATCCTACACTCTTCTCGGCATGGCATGCTTAATGGATGCTCTTGCAAACTCCTTGTCAATCAATTCATCGTCTACTGGCTCTGGAGGTGGACACAGTATAGATGCATCCATCTGTCTATTAGTAGTCTGGTGCACTATTCCATCATATACACATAGTTCCGTCCCATCAATATGCTTTGGATTCACAGCAACTTCTCTTGGTAAATGATTCAAACAAGTTACAAACTTTCTATTCCCCTCTTTCTTACTTGATAGTAATGACAGTAAAGGTAGTAAAGTTTGCAATAGATCGGATGTAGCTGCATATATGAATACTATATCACATTCATTAATTTGATCAGCCATGAAATGTGGATTATTCAACAGTAATGTAGGATCATCATTATAATTTACTTCAAAGAAGTGACATTTATTAAATACCTGCTGTTGGAATGCTAATCTTTTCGAACTTTGAACGTTGACTTCATTTGTATTATCTAAACTGATTGACTTGGAAGATAGGTTGAACTTGGCTGCAGTTATTGATAGGATGTCATTATTTTGTTCTATGGTAGCAGTATTAGTGCAGCAGCAGTTGATATTGAGTAGTGTTGGTCGTCTTCTCTTATCTGATGCACCATCAAATGATGTTGTATCACAATAGTAACTATCCAAATATTGTAAGAAATCAAAGTAATGTTTAGTTTTGACATCTCGATCGTGTGGTATAGATGTTATAGATTCATTTTGTATAGCTTCTTCTTCCAACATATTGCTAAGATATGTTTTGATAATTTGTTGCATCTTCTCCTTCGATAGAGGACTCCTCTCTTGTCTTCTGATAGTTTTAGATAGTTTTATACTCAGGTACAATACGACGGTGGCAAATCTAAATCTAATATCACCACATCATCATCCTCTCTGTTTTCCTAACCGCTCTATTGGCATTCCCCCTCTCAATATGCTGTTGGTTTATCATTGGTGTTCAAAGAAACAAGTGGTTTTCTCTTTTTTAAGGATACCGGCCTAAGGTGTTCATCGTCGGCGTTGAGATAATATCATAGGTAACATATTGCAATGAAGCTATTTAAAACAAAGGGTAGTAGTAAACAATCCAAAGAAGCAGCAGAAATACCTCCAGTTGAACAAGATAAAGTAACAGTAAAAGAACCAATAACAATGGCAGCCGTAGCCCCAGCAGATACTAATAAATTAACAACAATTGATGGAAACCTCAATAGCAATAACAATAATGTACAAAAAGTAGACTCCGCTGAGGATAATGATGATCATATAATGTCAGACGGAGAAGATCATATAATGTCAGATGATGAAGAACATGATCCCGAAGAAGAAGACGAAGAGCAAGAAGAGGAAGTGGAAGTAAAGGAATGGGATGAGGGTGGTAAATCACACTGTGGATATGGAGAGGGTGTACATGAAACATTAATGTCGATTGGTCAGTCGATACATAAGGTAGTTGGTGAACCCAATGAGAAGGTACAGAATGCAATGGATACTGTGGGCAATTGGTTCCAGGAGGCAAGTTATGCTGCTAGGGATTTACGTAGGGGTAAGATGGACGTTAAGGGAGAGTTGAAAAGTGTTGTTACCGGAGATGGTGAAGAAAATAACGATGAAGAGGGTGGTGAGGGTGGAGATGGTGAGGGTGATAATGATAATGGTGAGAAGAGTGATGGTGAGGAGGAATTACAATTGGATACAGTTACAGAGGAGACAGAAGATGATACTTCTTCGAAAAAGGAGGAAAATGCTGCTAGTTCATAGATAACTTATTGGACTTTAGCTTAGACTAGAGATGGATTGAGGAATTTAGTCGGGAGTTGATATGGATGGGGGGATCTGTCATGTTATTTTAGCAAGGTCGTGAATAGTTGGTGCTTATTTCTTATTTAAGGACTGACTTTGTGCAAAGCAAATCTATATGTTGAGAATGAAGAGAAGTAATGTGTTGTGATGCAGTGCCAAAGTGAATTAGTTATGTAAATATTAGTCTATGTTACCATCATACGAATAGTAAATATCTACTGATAATCTTAATCTCTTCATGTTTCCGAATTGGCGAGACAGCTAAATCTCGTATAGGGCAATTGTTCAGGGTTTGTTGTAAGTTAGTAGATTGCCCTTAGCCTCCTTCAAAACTGATAAGAAGTAAATAGGAATAGCATAAGACATATCCTATATTGATTGTATAGTTATGGGAAGGGCGCGGGATTAAGATAGTAAAGTGCACCGTTGGGATTGCGTTTCCTTATTACTTGATAACTCAATAATATTAATCCCTTTAAGCTATCAAATTTCTCTCTACTAATAGTAACACTCTCTTGACACAAATTATATCTAAACATGGGGTTTCTTCCCTTTTTGGATGTGTGTATAAACTACAACCCACAGAAAACTTTTACTCCACATAACCTACAACACAAATATTTCTCGAACCTTCTAAACATAACTTGTTCTGCTTGCAACTGTTGGTGCATGCGCACACCTGCTTGTTAAATCAAATATAAAGGCATACGTCTTGATTTAAGTAAGAGTCCCTCCTTCAGCTTGTGTAGTCTCGGGGACATGTATATCATCACTTGATAATAATGATCCAGTCTTATCACCCGTGTGTCGGATGTAGTATGTATACGATAGGAAGAAGAACCCTCCAAACATACCAAACAATAATAATACGAAGAACATCTTGAGGAACGCATCGGCACCAGAGTGACGTTTTTTAACATTACTATAATCAACATCCCGTAACGCCGCCTTGACTTTTGCGCATGCATTCATTTCATTATCCTGTCCTGTCTTATCATTACCATTCACACAATGGTAAGCCTCGCCATACAAATCTGTGCAAGACTCGGCACCCTGATTAGTTGAGCAATTAATACACCCTTCTGAGAGTGTACCAAACTTGTAATAATTGAAATTGTTTGGTGAATCATGATTCGTTTTGATGGTACATTCATCGTCATAATATACGCCAATAACAATTTCACCATCATCGGAACATTGTGGTCCGTAGTATAATTGCATACCATCCTCTTCGATACCGGCTTGACAATCTAGGTAATTCGTCTCATCGCCATCATCGTTATTGCTGTTACCATAGTTCTTACATGCATTACATTCACTACAGTCAACTTCTTCCTCATTGGCAGCATTATCCTCCAACTTACGACGACGGCAGTTGTTCATACAACTATCACAATAATTATCCCAATAATTCATTGAAGTTTCCAAAAATGAATTAACATCGGCGGTATATTCAACATCATAATCACATACTGCGCATTGGTCAGAACTACTACCATCGCCACATAGATGGAATGTAGCATATATCTGATATTGAGCACGGTAGGCACCATTATAAAAGTTCACATTCCCCTCAACGGCATCATCATCATTCTCTTGTGGGATTTTGGCTCGAATACAATTAGCATATTGTACTGAATATCCTGTTAAGTCGTCTAGGTATGTGTAGGATGAACCATCCTGTAATTGTCGAATTTCTCCTAATCTATTATTATTATTGTTTTGTACAAGGGGATTGTTTGGTATGTTAGCCGCGGCTGATGATGTAGCTGCCGCCGCTACTGCTGCAAGGGATATAATCTTTATTGCTGCCATGATATTCTATGTATTTATCCTACCTCAAACAATCAAAGCAAGCCAATACAAGTACAACAATCCAAACCACCAACTTGACAACATAAAAACAATTTTTGGCTCTGCGAAAGTTTCTGTGAAGGATACCGTGATATTGGCTCCATCACATCACGTATTAGTCACCCAGACAAATCTCATCATCTCGTCATCACAGAGCAAATGACGTGGTATCCGTTATTATCTTCTATCACCGACCATGATAATCATAAAACATAACGGCAGTTCGATAATAGCCGCTATTGGAGTCATAGATTCATTGATACGATTGATATCTGCGTCATCTTATTATTTAGTTGCACACGATCCCCTTTGTTTATAATTATTTATGCATTGCAATTTTGCATTGAATAGATAATCGACGACAATATCATCATCATGAAGAACACAGGACTTTACCTCGTGTCCACTGCAACCGTCGTCGCTGCTGCTTCCAATACCAGCAACAAGAGGAAAGGAGCACTACCCCTCCACCCTAGATTCCATGGTCATCTAAAGTGTCCATATGCAGATAAATGGTTATCAAAAGGTCCTGAACAGGCAGCTCTTGAATTGGGTCTCGACTCTAATGGGCGTAAGTTACAACAAGCTGCCATGCCTGAAGCACAGGGTAGTTGTACCTACACCAATGCCTTTAATGCACCAACTTGTTTACAATTCTCAGGATCATCATGGACTGAATCTGATATGAATACACGTTGTGCAACAGAGAATGGTACATTTTCAACAGATGGATGTTCAACAACCACAGAAGGCTTTGGAGGATGGTGTACAAAAATGATTGAGGAGGATAAACATGAATATACTGCAATGATGTTATCACCAATGGCAGATTGTTCTGGTAGTAAAATGGCATGTTCGTCATTCATGGGGGGAGTATATGTTGCCGATGGTGAATGTTTAGAAACTGCAACTGCTGAGAGTGAGTCTATGCCATTTGGAGGAGGAGGACCACCACCAGGTGTTGATACTACTTCTGGATCTTGGCCGGGTGCTTCTTCCACAGAAGGAGGAGATTTAGCAAACAAATGTTTGTTGGCTCCTGGTGCCATTGGCGCCGCACATCAAGCTGGGTTCAGTAAAGGATACTCAAATAGTTGTCCTGGTACACCCGCACAGGAATCGCCCTACATGTGGCCATTAAAATGGAGTGCTGACTTTGAGAGCCATTCTATGGCTTTTGGTTCCGATGATGTTGTATACATGTCAAAAGGACGTACATACTACGGTTTGGATCACAATTGGAAGCGATCTGATACTAATTATCAAGAAGGACTATTACGAACAGTCGGTCAAGGACCATGTGAAGATATCGATGAAGATTTTGCCGAGGAGACAGGATTCTTGGGATGTCGTTATAACAACACTGATGGTACCATGAGTACAATGATTCATCGGGAGAATCTCATGTACTTTATTTCATGGAAGGAGGATGAAGCCAATCCCGTTCAAGTTGGTGAACGTGATGCCAGCAAAATCGAGGAGTGTACAATGTTGAATATGGCAGTGGTCGGTAATATTCGACCAGACTGGTTCATGGACAAACGTGGCGACGACACCGATGTACAGTACTTGGGAAATCAACACGTTTACTATGCTGATGGGCAAGTCCCTAAACTTGTCAAGCAATGGAGGAAGAAGGATTTTGCATCACAATACTTTGTTATGAGTATGACTGGCAACCCTCCCAATATGTTGGAACAGGATCCCGAAGCACCTGTCGAAGATAATATGCATTGGCCGTTGATTTTGAATGTCCCAGGTGAAGGTAAGCATCACCCTTGTACTCTTCTTCTGTTTCGTGTGATACTCTGCTCCTTTCTCATCCTTCGCCTTCATTCTAGGTTTTGGAGACGACTTCATACAGGTTTACAAGGATCATGCTGTACTAACAGACGATGACGATGACTTGTTCAAGATAATTGAAAACTACCAAGCCATTGGAGGAGAGTGTATTGATCTTAGGGCGGAAGGAGGATCTGATGTAGGACCTCCGGTGTTAGAAGAAGGAGAAGAGATCCCCTCCAATCTTGTTGTAGATCCATTGAGCTGGGTATCGAATGAGATTACCTTTTCTCCAATCTGGGTACCCACGGTAACATTAATGGATAAGAAAGAGCCAGCCAGTATGGAATCAGTTGGTTCTGACTCAGCCGTTGTTGTTGACTTGGGTGTTGGTAAGGAAATCACTGAAGCTTCTGATCGTGTAACTGTCGAGTCATGCTATGATGAGGAAACAAAGATGATGGATATGTCTATTCACTACCATGAAATCGAACCTGGTATGGACGGCTTACTTCCTTGGATGGCGCTTGGATATCGTAGTTCTGAGCTTTGTGCGATGACACCACCAGATGGCGGAGTAACACCCATTATTACTATCACTCAAGAGAGTAAAGATGTTGCTCCTCAAGCACACAAGACACAGCTCTTTCCCGAAGCTAAGGCTTTCTCTCAGATGGCATTTGACTCCATGAACTCGTTGATGGTCTCGTTGAGTGATGTTGACGGCTACATGGATGTATCTATCGATGCACCAATGTCATCAACATACGCTATTCAGATTGCTAGATCATTTGAAGCAGATGATACAGTGTCGCTCCACTTCAAGCAAGCCGTTGAAACACCAGAGCAAATGAATCTCATGTTCGCTATTGGTATGGGGAGTAGCCTTGGCATTCACACTACTCGCGGCTGCTTTGAGATACAGCCTACTCCATGTAAGCGTGAGCAAGTCGTTCAAGATACAGAAAGTATTGAGTTCGATATGAGTAGTATGGAGCAAGAGAAGGAAGACGAGGTTGATGTGAATACTGATAAGTCAACGTCTTCCGCGAGTGTGATGATCATTGGTGGTACTGCATTCATGCTGTCGGGTATTGTTGCCATGTTGGTGGTTGGATTGTAAATATATGATTTACTCGTTGTGAACAGATTGTACAAAAAGATTGTTAATTATACTAAGTCTAAAAACTCAAAGATCATAAGTGAAAGGTATATATCAATGTAATGTTACACTTGCTAATGTTATCAGTTAGCAATAAAGCAATCCTCTATTTTCTACTACTACATCTCTCTATACTTTCACAGTCACGGTATTCACAGTCAAGCACTTGCAACCTATCTCCACTCTGGCTATAGTATACTACCCTACGAGGATACCTACGAAGATACCCGGAACAACCACTTACTCAGATTGTTCTCACGATAGAATTGGTGTGGCGACTGGCTGCTCCGCTTCTTCACTGATTGATCCAAGGGATCCATCATCTTCTTCTACTTCATCCTCATCGTCATCTTGATCTCTAGTTAGGTCCTTTACCAGTTCACCAACTTCCTCTTTCTTAAGGTCCCCTCGTTTCCAATCGCGTGCGGCATATGATGCCTCTTGGAAGTACGAGCCGATACCTTTCATCTTACCATGTAACTGATCACTTGGCTCGCCAAATATGCCATACATACATTTGCCAATAGACATTAGTGTTTCATGTACACTATCGCTGTATCCACAGTCAGATTGTCCACCTTCATCCCATTGCTTCTTTTTGAAGTAATCCCATTCCTCCTCGCCGGGAACATATTCGTCGGCATCTTCCCCTTGAGCGTATGTGTTTATATCTTTGTTGATATCATCGTTATTAGCTACTTGGTTATTCTCTACTGCTAACATCATGGTCTATTATTTATTAAAAGAAGTAGTCGACTTATGTCGATAAGATACTTGACACTACTAATAAGATACTTCTGTTGTATTGTCTCTGCTATATCAATGTAGTCAACCACAACAATTGCTTGGAACTAAAGCAACTAATATTAGTCTATGTCTTCTCTAGTAGGTACAGCTCGTCCATCTGACTTGAACCATCATATCATATTATCGAAAGTCGAAACATCAAATATTCATCACAGGTATCTTGCAATGAAAATGTCCGTTGAGGAAAGAAACTGTCATAATCCAAAATTTGATGTGTTATGAAACGAAACTCCAACTAAATAATCATTGCATACACGATTTCTAGCTTGGCGTTATGTTTCAAAGAAATCATAATATGATTGATATACTCTTATTCATTAATAAAGCAAATCGGCATCACATTGGATAAATATCGTAGTTACCATTCGGCCTACTCAATCTATATACTTTGCGTTAACACTCCTACTCCTACTAATAATGGCTCCTCATAAGATAAATATAAACATATACTTTCTATTTGACTTGGCTGTTATCCTAACAATGGCAATGGGTATAAAGAATATGCCAATATCAAGAGTTCTAGATACACTACTTACAACAACTACTACAGTCACAACACGAAAAGAAGAAGAGACAAAGATATTTCCAGTAGGATCGGTGGTTGAAGTTTATGATAAAGATATGGACATAACGCCAATGCCGGCTGTGATTACTGGTATCATCCATGGCGCCGATGGTCAATATGTCTACAACACTAGGCATGGTATTACCTTGAAAAGTAATCAAAATGTTCTACCGAAATGGGTGCATCAGTATCAGATATACGAAAAGGGTACAAAAGCACAGTGTAACATTGGAAAAGATGATACTAATTTGCTCATAGTACCATGTGTAGTTAGATCTCATACTTTGGATGAAGATAAAGAAGCAAGCGTTGGCACTGGTAAAAATTTTGATAGCGTAGTATATGAAGTGCAGGAAGGTGATGATGTTCTATTACTTCCTCGATTCAAAGTTCAGCGATTGGATGTACCCCGATAAGTAGATCGAAAAGCAAATGTAATATAAATGTAAATTGAGCAATGTACAACAAAGTATCGACATAATAGTTTGCATAGATATAACTACACAAGATTTAAGTAAGCTTGTAAGCTTCTACTGATATTGCTCTTAGAGAATGATTCTGATCTTCCTGTCATTCACTCGTCTCTTGTCCTTTGAACTAAACTTGGTGCATTCAACAGACAAGAGAGATTCATATTGATTTCGGAGGCCAAGGTTCTTGTTTGAATCGTTGCTACCTTCTAATGTTATTCGCTTGCCAGCATGATAACTATTCAAAGTAATCTCGGTCGGTTTTACTCCTGATTTATTCATTGCATATGCAACTCGCAAAGCTATGTCCGGCCTAACGGCTCTTCCACTAACATGCATCAAACCATTGTATGCAGCTATGACATTGGTTCCACGCTTATACGCTACACGTTCATATGCTGCAGCGGCTGGCCCTAACTCTGTCTTCCAAGCACTAAGAGCACCGTCTATGTCATCGCCAAAGCATCTAATTACAGCATTAAGAAAGCGGCCGTCCATAGATACACGTTCCTTCTTTGCATTATTGAACAATGTAAGTGCAAGCTCTGGGTTAGAAGGACCATGAGATAGAGCTGTTGCCACTAAGCAATATGATTGAGAGTTTGGCTTTGGGGCTCTATATCCTTCTGGAAGAATGATTTCATTGCGCATAGTGTCCAGTATTGTCATACATGCATCAAAGCAGGTTTGTCCATTCAAGAGCGAGATAAACTGGTTATTCGAATCTTCATTTGCTTGGCTTTTCATATTCCGTCTTGCTAGTGCAGCACTCGAGTTGAGAATATCCAGGGTAGTACTATTACTCACATCACAACCCTTAGCTAGAGCCCCAAGTAGCACGTTCCAGCTATCTCTATTCCTACCTTGGTTACCTCGGCATGTTTGAATCATCTCTTCGGCAACCCAACATGATGAAGAAGGGTCACCAGCTTTGGCATAAGCGAATATAATTGACCGGTATGCTGCTGGACTTAGATTTGTCATCATTTCTGGTTCGATACGTTTCAGTAATGATGTGATCTTTTCAGGTGAAGAAAATGGAAGTGACATCAACGAAGATACGGTGTATCCATCAATAGGAGTTTCTTTCTCAATCATTATGTCCAAGAGCTCAAGTGCATCCCCAAGAGATTCGTCTATTTCTTCATCAGTCATTTCAAATATATAAGATTTGTCTTGATATGATTTGCTATATCCACCTAGTAATATATTGAAGTGTCTAGTTCGCGGTCGAAGTAGGCTTAATGGACCAACACTCCGTCGACGATATGATACATTTGGTAGCAGTTTACATGATAGGAAGAAGGAGTAGAATATCTCCCTTGCAAACTCTATTTCACCAATGTCCACTAGAGACACTAGGAATGCTTCAAACGCTGATGAAAGCAGTTTACTGTTTGATTCGATATTGGCCTCATAGAATCCATCTAATATATACCATATGTCATCACGTCGTCCGTTATTGATGAATGGCTTGAGTAGTAAGTCAATAGTGTATCTGTCTAACTCAAGGTTGGGATCTTGAATGATAGTATCAATAATTTTTATCGCAGCTTCATCATCATCAGATTGGAGAGCGGCTTGTATCCTCGCATTGAATGTGAACATATCCATTGTTATCCCTCTCTCTTTCATACCTCTCAAACAGGAAAGCATAATAGATTTTGTGTACTCTGCTCCAGGCTTTGAGCATTTGGCGGCAGCATTGAGGACTGAATTGTATGAATATCGATCTGGATCTGCTTCAAGTGCGAACCTCGTACGAGCAGTATCACCTCTTAACAGATTGATTGCCTTATACAGATACTTCTCTGATGACGATGTTGTAGTTGAATTGCTTGTTAGACTGGTAAAGTTGAATGACCCCAATGTTTTCTTCTCGTCAACATCTATAGTAGATGATGAGAATGGTACTTCATTGACAGCAGCGTCACAAAGTGAAGCCAGGAATATGTTCAGTGCAATCAAATCAACCCCTACCTCAATTCCTGTCTTTTGTGCCGAGATTCTACGACAGCAGCTAGCCAACTCTGCAAGAGTATCTTCCGCTCGATCGACCCTGCCTTGCTTCCTCAAACAATTCAATACTGCTGTATATGCCATTGGTGACGGGAGTGTTGCAATCCTCTCCTCGTTTAGCATATTTTGTAATAAAGATAGCGACAGACGGCTCAAGCCAGCCATTGCAGTTGCTTTAATAACACGCTCATTAACTTCAGTATCGAACTCTAAATGATTCTTCATTAATACTTGTATCCTTTTCTCAGAATCTATTACTTCTTTTTGTGTGTTGGCATTTACCATAAGATATAATGCATCAACTAATGATGCATCTATACGTCGTTTATATGATTTGTTCTTCTTCCCCTTCTCATCTCCTTCTTCAACTGCCAAACATCGTTCTACTCCTTGTATGACCCATAGAATAGCTGTGCGTTTATTCTGTGGTACTCGTTTGGGAATATTGCTTTGTTTTGATTGATTATTGCTTGCATACCTTTTATGATTGTAAGTTTTCTTTGCATACATATGCATATATTGGTTGATATTTCTTGTATATTTTGTGGGCAGTGATGGAGAAAATGAATCCACAACCCCAAACAGTAGAAGGACAACATAAATCAAAAGTGAGCACATAGCCATCATGTTTACTTGTCGTTTGCAGCTTCTCTGGCAGCCTTTTTCTCTTTCCGTCTTGCCTTTTGTTGTTGTTTCTTTAACCTCATACGCTCAATCCGATCAAGTGGCTGTTTTAATGTTGTCTGCTTTGCTTTAGCCACAACCTTGTCGTCTGTTGCAGATGAAGTTTTACTATCAATATCAGATTTAAGAGCTGCAGCTGTGTGATCTATTGATGAACTCTCCTGTTTCTGGTTATTGCTACTTGAAATTGGTTCTTCAGGTTCCTTTCTCTTACTTGATTCTGGAGATTCTGGAAAATCGTTTAATGTTGTATGGTCAATAGTATCACTGTCATCAAAGTTAGTAGAAGTATTGTTCTTCTTTCTACGCTTTGCCCTCTGCTTTCGTTGTGCTTCCCTTTGATTACGTCGAGCTCGTCCCATGTAATAATATCCACTACAATATATAAAGTAGCTAATGAATGTTTTCAATATATAATATACTTAGGTATCTCTGATAAGATTTTATATTGATGTACTTTGCAATAATGATGTGTTTCTAATGATACTTCAGAGAACCGGAACTCCACCAAATGAAAGAGCGTTAAAAACTGATCTATTTCAGAGAACCGGAACTCCACCAAATGAAAGAGCGTTAAAAACTGATCTATTTACTTAACTATAACATCATATAGAACTATTGATTGGTACCAATCGTCAATACAACCGACCCCCACATAACACATACCATACGTTTTACTCTCATGAAAACTTGACATAATTTTGTTGAGAAGCTTCCGCGTGGAGGTGAGTGGGCGGGGGTCGGGCGGGGGTCAAGCGGTAGATCCTCTTCTCCATGTAAATCAGATTGCATTGTACAGACGTAAGTATTAACATTTGGTTCTTTATATTATATGTATCCAGGTATAATGAGCAGAATCGACTCCCCTATCACATATCACCAAAAAAACTTCTTTTCACCCCAAAATGTGTTGCAATGTCACTCCATCTATATCATATCAATGTTGAATTGCAGTTTACAGATAGGAACATTAACATTTGTTTATTTTATGTTACATCCAATGGTAACGAAGCAGTAGGTACCGACCTCTGATCAATAACCAGCCAAAAAACTTCTTTGCAAAACTCCCCTCAATTAAGATGTATTCATTGCATTATGTTGCAACTCTCTACAATAACCAACTATTTTCCAATTCTATAAATCTTGTATCAACTTTTCCAATTGTACCTTATCAGCACCTGAAAACTTATTAACAGTTTCATCACTTTTACTAAATATAAATGTAGGTACTGCACTAATTTGAAACTCGCCCGCTGCATCTTGATTCTCATCCACATCAATCTTTCCAAATGCAACGTCAGGGTACTTTGTTGATAGTTCAGTATATATCGGTGCAATCATCTTACAGGGTGGACACCAAGTGGCTGTAAAGTACATTACTGATTTAGAATTAATGGTACGAAATTTATTAACTGCATCGCCATCACTTAATGTTACAACTGCTGATAACATTCGTCTTGTACTACAATATTGATATTGTTGTTGAAGAAATAATCTATTATTACTACTAATACGTTGCAATATAGATGATGATACACCGTTTCCAAAGGAGCGGTGTAGGAGACGAGTTGTGGTAGCAGTGGCGGCATTCATGATAGGTACTCTGTGAGCGCTGAGCGCAAGCAAGGTGTGGCTGTGGATTTTATGAGGCGGAGTGTTGTTCTGGGAGGATACCAATAGTTTTGTGTCGCATCTTCAGCCATCTGTTTTGGATACCAATAGTTTACCTTCAAACCATCAATGGCAACAGATTGCCACAAAAGGAATTGCAACATGATGGCGGTGTCTTTAGCAATAATATAGTCTATTGTGTTGAGAGACTCAAGGTGGAGATTATCTGAGATTATACACGTAATATATATCGTTGTAATAATAATCATCATTAAAAACGGCGATCATCATAGTCCATCAGTTAAACAATCGAGTGAGTTCACCCAACAATTTGTAACTAATAGTTATGTCTTCTGCATTTAATACTGTATTAGATATACTCTATTATTTGTATATATGATCGATTGATACGCATACTAATACATTCCTTGTTTTTTTTTCAATACTAATCTGCTTTATGTTGCAATTGTCTCCGTACCATTACACCCTACCAGAGACAAAACAAACCATGAAGGGTCGACCTTCTCGTACTAGTACTACCTCTACTCCAAGGGAGCATAAGAGTAAGAGTAGTATAACAAACCAAACAACAGCTGCAATTCAATTCAGTTTGACTCCACAAGAAACAAGATTAATAAATGATATTGTACAATATAAGGATACATCTATGCAATCACTCAAACATCCCAAGGTACAAGAGATTATCAAAACTCGCAAGGGTCGTTGGGTTAAGGAAGAAGAGGAGTATGCCAACTTTCTTAGTAAGGAGTTCTTCATGGGTTTAGCTGATATTAAAGAAGGAACGACGAAACGTTCCTATCTAAGTAACAAGTTGACTTGCACGAAGATGCGAATATCCAAGAAGTTCAAGGGCCAAAATAATGGAAAGGAGGTGTTCACGAGGAAAACGGAACGACCAGATAATGGTGGAGCGTATTCTCTTGAAGAGATACATATGCACAGACAACGCCATGTCAAATTGGAAAAGGAATTTATCTTGTCAACACTCACCACATTGCTAAAAACTACTGGTAATAAGGTAAGAGGAGTAGTGATGTGTCTGTATTGAAACTTTATCATCATATTCCCCGCTAACATCAAAACTTCCTCTCTAAATAAACTATCAGTCGATCTACCCCCGAAAGACGTCGGACCCACCTCCATATCAACCGCCACCTGCTAAGCCTCAAACTATTGAGCATAAACCTTTACCTCAAGCCCCGGCGTTAGTGAGTGCTACTAGTCAAGGTTTGGGTTCTTCAATCAGCCACGGCCTTAGTATCCGATCGTCTCCTATACGGCGGCGATCTACTTCAGACCAGCCACAGGTTCCAAATTTGAATACTATTCAGATGCAAGATTATACCTTTCCAAGCAACAGCTGCATGCCTATGGCCAACTCTGACACTACAACGCAACTCTTTAAGGGGGTGGGTGTAAATCAGGAGGCATCTTTAGTGACAGCAACCAGTCACAATATTGATGCACTGAGCTGCTTGGAGATGATGCAAAAGAACTACAAATATGCAGAGGAAGAACACAATAAACCTGTATCTAAATTATTGAGTTCGGTAGGCTATGGCTTTCCTCCACTAAACCGGTTTGCGCAACAATTCAAGACAATCCCCCCAGTTGCTGCATCCCGTACTGTAAGCGCAAGCGCTAGTGATCCATCTTCGGCGGATGGTAGCGAACTTAGCTTTGAGTTGAACAATACTCAATCTCTTACAAAATATGCGGAAGTTTCTTCTTATTCTACTTCAAACAATGGTAGTACTGTGAAGTCTGAGAGTATGCCTGATATTCTTGCAGGGTTTGACCAGATGAAGAAGAATAAGACTGATGCCCCAATTCCTGAAGACTTGAACTTCTTCGCTGGCGCTGGCATCGGAGAGTCTCCGTGCATCACAAGTCGATCATTTGACGAATTGCATAAGTTTGGTGCTGGCCTAGGCTCTGGTGATAAGATTCACGTAATGCCTCATCTTGACCTGAATCATTATCCTGAGGTCAATAACAAAAGCCAACAGCCAGTAGCAAATGCCAATCACGGCCTACAGCACGGTATTCCTACGTCTGTCGGTGGCTTCTCCAATGTTGCGTTCAGCCAAATTCCACCGCAAAATCAGCCAAATCCAAATGCTGCATACTATTATCGTCCTACCTCCACATCAAACAGCTCTGATTTAAGTACGTCAGACTTCGACTAGAGGGTACAAGCTAAGTTCTACTAACAAGCTAAGCATTTTGCAGATTGATGATAAATATCAAGAATTATATCTTGATTGCTACTAAGATTGAGGGCCGCTAGACTAGAAAACGCCTCAGTTGCACATAACTTATAATCAATCACTTTGATCGAAAATATTTGCTTATATAATATCACTACTCAAAGAAGGGAGATTACTTTCATCATACTCACTAACAGTTCTAGACTTGGACCAAACCCATGCAGTCAACAACCACTTGTCATCGATCGCGGGCATTCCTTGATGCTGCGTTCTGTCGTCACCTCTCAACTGTATGTCGGATGGAAAGTGAACAACCGCAGTGCCCTTTGTCGGCTGTATCTTTAAATCTATATCTTCAAATCGTGTGCCTCCACCATCAGAAACACTATTCAGGTAACAAAACACAGTCACTAAACGGTTGCTATCTTCATACCTAGAGATAAATTAGATAGTCAGTGAGGGAGGAAGAGGGAAAAGAGGGCATATCATATGCACAAAACTTGATATCTCATGCTTACCCACAAGCCGAGACAGGTCCTGAATAACCATCTGTGTGCAGCTTGAATTCTTGCCCTTTTGTATATTTCAAAACCTGAAGTATTTCAAGCTGGCTTGCACTACAGGAGGCAAGATTTGTAAGCTTTGATACAATAGTTGGAGCTTCTGACTGTGGAAGGTTGGCATCTGTACTCATGCGCGAGGAGTCTTGTTCAACTAGCCCTGTAAGTTCATTCTTTACCAAGCATGGTGTCAGATGAGGCTCGGCTTTTGCAATGATTCGATCGCACTCATCTGCTGATAAGAAATTCTCTATTAGATATATGTCGGGACTCTCATGAATCTGTTTCAGGCCTGGATATTGTTTATTGATTTGATGAAATGGACCTAAAAGTCCAGCGTCTTCCTGAGTATCTGTTGAGGTATTATCACTTTGTGGACAAGCCATTTTAATAAACTGGTGTAACTCTGATATCTCTGTTTGATACTCATTGGCAAGGATAGCCTTGCATTCGTTCAGTAACTTTGTATCTGGAGCTTTCACCCCTTGTACAATTGCATCTCCCTCTTTAATGTCAGTAGTTGATATAATCGCACAGAGTGGTCCTGCTCCCGGAAGAGGAATGGTGACACAATTAGCTCCTGTATTTGCTGTCTTTATTCGATGACCCATCCAGCCAGGCAAAACCTCGTCTCTAAATACCATTGCAAACAATACCTTATTCTTCCTATCACCATTTAGAACACATAATGCAGGCTGACTATTGTCCAATGGAATGTTCAGCTTCATTCTAAGTCCAGGTTCTTGATTTGTGAAATACTTTGCATCTCTATCCACGTCATATGCAACAAACTCTGTATCCTTCTGTTTTTGCAGCTGTTTCTTCTTCTTCTTCTTTTTGGTACTGGTATTCTTCTGACCAAGTGTGCGTAAACCAAGTGCATGAATAGGAAACAGTGTTAAAAAATGTCCCTTTTTGACATCTCTGGAAGCAACTACTGTTTTCCCTTCACTATAATTTGTTCCTTTCTCATATCGAGTATTATCTGCCCATGATGGTTGATACAAGTCTGGATTCTGTATGTGACTAATTACTGAAAATATATTTGATACGGTACGTTTTGCAATCGCATCATCATTGATATTAGAGGTTGACTTGCGCAATGGTGATGGCTTGGAAGGAGTTGATAGAGCTTGTGATTGATGTGTCAGTACGTATGAGAGTATGACGCCGACAAGTATCGATAACATCATCATAAAAATTATGGATGATTTATAGAAGGATATTTGGGATGTAACTCTGTACTGTATTAATAAACTGATAGAGGTAATATGTTGTCAGCTCGGCAGAATTAGATATGTATGGATGTATTATCTCTAAATAACTGATGTACTACTTAACTAACCTCCTCATCACAGGATATAATATGGCAGTGTCAAGTTGATGTGATGGATTTTTACTCTCAATTTATTTTGGGTATCTTTTTAAGGTATCTTGGCTTATGAAGGTAGTGAAAGGCAGTGATAGAGAAGAATGAAGAAGAGAAGATGATTATGCAGGTGAAATAACACTGCTTTTATAGTTGATTTATCTTTATAAATGAATACATGGATTTCGTCTATCAGTAACTTTATTAGCTCGAGTCAGGCTGGATTGGATTGCCTTCTTGTATTTCTATTCAGTTTTTGTCTTACTTTTTTATTCAAGGAAAGGCATCTCTGTGAGGAAGGCAGTGACTCTATCCATTGGATCCTCTCTCACTCTTTGATTAGATTTAGGTGGTGACAAGAGCTTAGGGGTACTAGATGGCTGTGGAGTTGGAGGAGATTGCTTTACAATTGGACTTCCAGCCGAAGGAGGAGAAGATACTTTTGCTTTCACTCTCTTGCTCTTGCTCCTAGAGTTCTTCATCTCGGTCTCGATTCGTTGAGCTTCTGCGGCCAAGTGAGCTTGTTTCAATTGATCTCTTGTTGGCGGTGTGCCGTCATCAACTGTAAAGTCGTCATCATTTGACGCTTCTACTTCGGGCTCAGGCTTCTATTTTAAGATTTGATCTGGTTAGCAACATGAGTTCCTCAATCACTAATACACACATATGTATCGCTTACCTTGGGTGTAACTCGGAGATTATTCTTTTCACCTGGGCTATCTCCTCCTCCGCCTTCGGCGGTTACATGTTTCGTGTCAACGAATTGGATACCTCCCAATACTTTGATCATATTGGCAAGTATGATCTCTGTAAAACTAATCATCTCCATAGTATCCGACGCCGCCTGGATTGCATTGGTACTGTCCATCACGCCCAATGTTGGTGCTTCGCCACCAAGAAAAGTGGAATGAAACGGTAGCAAGCGGTTGTACAAGCCGATACCGCCCTGACGAAGACCAACGAGTAGATCTTCTAGTCGCTTATTTGTCGAAGAAACAATCTTTCCGTCTGCCTTTTCATTTTTTACAGAACTTTTGAGTTCGTCAAGTATCTCTCTGTTCAGTTCGGTTGTACACAAACCATTCGTCTTCAACTGTGCTAATGTTTCTTTGTCTTTGACGAGTGATGCTCTTGCTGCCTTCAACCTTTCCTCGGCACATGACAACTCCGAGGAGAGATTGCGATGTTGCTGAGCATGATGCTTCATTTTTTGGCACATCTCTGTAAGACTATTCACACCCGTGGCCTGTTTTACATGAGCAAAAGTCTCCTCGTAGCTTGTCAACTTCGCTGTAACTTCAATTGATTTAATCCTCATATCTTTCATTTGTAATTGATGTTCTCTTAGCGTACGTTGAAGCTGTTCACGTTCAGACCTACTTGTATCGGCCAGTGAAGCATGCATTGCAAGGTTTGAGCTAACTCGTGTCCTGTTCTTCATATCTCTCCGATCAGCGTCACTTGCTTCTGCTCGTTTCAAGGAAAGCTCATGATTTCGTTGCTCATCCAAGACACTAATCTCTTGAATCGTATCATCCAACTGTATGGAGGCTAATGTCAACCCAGATTCAAGCTCTGCGAGCATCTTTTGACTACGATTCTTCTCTTTCTGTGCTACTTTGACTGTGTCTGCCATTTCACCTAAATGAGCGTCCAAAGCTACAGAGTTGTTTTGGAGGCGGAGGTGCATGTGTTGTAGTTGTTGCCTGTTCGTGAGCAAATCGGAAGAAGAATCAACCACTTGTTGAACCTCATCAGTCAGGGTAGCAATCTTTCTCGCCTCAGGATTGCTGCCCTGAAGCATCTCGGACAAAGCCTTTGATTCTCTTTCTAATTCAGCCAACTCATCATTTCGAGCATTGACTTGCTCCTCGATTCTTAATCTTTGTGTCTTGGCCTCGTTGTACTTTCTAGCACAAAGTTTAACACCTAAATCGAGTGAGCGAAGTTGTTGAGAAGTCGAATCCAGATGCTCTGTGGCATTGTGATTTGTAGCTCTATAGTGTTGAATGGCACCGCGATTGTTGACTGCAACATCATCTCTTTTCTTCCTTCGGACAGCATCTTCCAATTCGCTACGCGTGAAGCGCTTAGATATTTCTACTCGTGACGACTTGCGAGATGTTAGGGGACCACAACTGGGCAACTTGTTTGTGAATGGTCGGGATGGGGATGAGCTTGTCATTTTATATTGTGCTCCGGCTGAGTATTGTTGAGAAGAGTTATTGAAGCAATGCGCTCAGCGATCTGGTGAGACGTGTCAATCGTTGTTGATAATGGGTAATCTTGTCAGCGGTGGTAAATACAATAATTGCCGGTATAGTCTCAGCCACTATAAATACCCGCCGCCATTCAATAATGCAAATGAACCGTTGCTTGGTGCCAAAGATTAGTATAAGACTTGAACCAATTTCGCGATTAACTTCACTCGAACTTGAGTAAATCAAAATGAGAAGGAGCAAAGTGGAGCTCGCCTACGTTTAATACAATGGTACATACTCATATCACTCATCTACCGTTTAATACTAATTCAAATCAATGGTGAATTCATCATGAAGATTTCAACTTAACGGCAGGTCTTGTACTAAATGGCACACATAACATACATACATAACTACCATACCACATTTTCATATAGATGATGATATGTAATAGATAGGTATTTCAACCGCCTGGCGTCTGATGATATGATAACTGAGTACACTTAATGATATTTTCAATTTACACCAGCTTGTAGTTTTGATATTAGAAGTAAGACTTGGTAAAGCAGACGATGATGATTGACTCATATGTTTCTCTAGCTGTTAGGAACTTGTAGTATTATCTTCACTGCCTTTATTATCAGCGGCTTCAATAGCCAGTATCTTTGCTGAATAATTAGCCAGAGCTGTATCAATGGCAGTAAATAGTGTTTTTCGTGCCGCTATAACGCGAGGATCGTCTGACGGAGGCATCCGTGATAAAGGATTTGAAGTATTGCTGGCAGGTTGACTCTGCGATCCATCAGTGGTACCCTGTGCTTCTTCTTTAGAGGATGATGATACATTGTCAAGTGGTGATGATTTGGCAATTTTCTCAGGGCACTGCTTATCTTCTTCTTCTTTTCCCCGAGACATGATTGAATCGTCATGTGACATGTTCATTGAGTCTTCCATCGATTCATCAATCTCCATGTTGGAATCATCTGCATTTGTTGGTCCTTGTTCATTATCTTTGAAGTTGTTATTATCATGTTTCTCTTCTTGTTTGTTGTTATTATGATTCACCTCGGTCTGATTTACATTGACAAGTTCTTCACTAATACCACCCACTTTATCTTCTTCTTCGTTCACTACAAGTCGTCTCTTTTTACGCTGTTCATCAACCATTCTACAATATCGAACTTTGTATTCTTGTGGCATTACTTGCTGTCCACTATTAATATCATAATAACAAAATCCACCCCTTTCCTTTCGCACCTCGCACTGAGTTGCCAATTTAGTCTCTTGTATATCCCGTTTCTTCTTAATCTCCATCTCTTGGACTATAGGCTGTACTCTCAATAGAAATTCATGTTTATTATTTGTTGTTGACGATACAAAAGGCATAATCTTACCAGGCATTGGGTAGGATGATAATGTTTCAATTTGTTTTGATTGTGTAGAGTTGACCCGTTGTTCGTTTGGTAATTGACAGTAATCTCGTACCAATTGTGTTAATACTTGTTTGTTGTATGATGAATTATTGTTATTAATACTGGACAATTCTGTACTCTTTTGATTGTTATCCATACAACTTGCTGCCAGCGGAGGAAGTAGTGTTTGACCTTCATCACTAGGTAATAGTAAACTCTTTCTCTTTTTGCGCCTTTTAGATTTCTTACTACTTTTCTTTTCATTAATACCAACCTCGCCAATTGAACGAAGTGTAGCTACACATTTATCAATTCCTCCGTCATCATCATCGAGTGGATTATTATTATTATTATTATTATTGTCTGCTGTGGAAGTGGCAGCTGAATTGGTAACATCTCGAAAGGCATTCTTCTTCTTACGATTATGCTGTCGTCGTGGTTCTACTTCACTAACTTTTATATCAGTATCATCTCCATTAGAATTACCAGTACTAACTTTTATATTATTATCCACTGGTGTTGGTGGTGGGTCAGGTATGCTCTGCCAATATGATGAGTAATCATTTGTAGCCTCCTCTTCATCTTTTGAGTTAGTGTTAGTGTCAGTGTATGCCATCTTTCAAGAAATACCTATTACAATATATTATCATACAAATTGTACGAACTGAAAATTCGTGTGGGTACTATCACTTCCTCTAACAACAACTAATACTAAAACAATACTGATACAGTACACTACAATAAGTACAACGTTGCTATTGCCTCAACAAACTGAATATGGTGATATCTCGGCTGATTTACACCACATGCTGTTGGTTTTTGGCCGGCAGTTTTATTGATAAAGATACCGCGGTATCCTTTTTTTTTTGATGATGAGTCGCAGTGAGTGCATCCGTCAAGTGTTAATCAGGTTGTGGACTACCTTAAGGCGTGGTTGGAGGCATTGCCCTGATGGTCTGAAATCGACTGGTACAACTCTTGTAGCTATACTGCTCACAAACATATATATGAATAAGAGACTGACCTAGAAGTCGCTCTCAACATGTGAGATACTAGTTCTAGACATGTATCAAATAGTAACAATGATTTCGTCGTCTTTACATATGAACTTAGATGAATATTAGACACAAAACTAAACACCTATATTATACAAGAGGTGTTCTTCACTCAACACTTAGTTCTTCTTCTCCTCCGCTGCCAACTTGCGTTGCTGCTCTCGTTCAGAGGCACGCTCTAATCTCCTTGCAGTCTTGACCTTCTCTTCGAGAGCAATAAAGTATTCAAAATGTTTCTTCTTCTCTTGAAGCGAGTAATCTTCGATTGGTACTCCTTCACTTTCCGCCTTGAGACGACGACGACGCTCACGTTCATCTGGGCCGAGGAAGTCACGCTCGGTCAAGGTTCGACGGCCTGCAATCACATCATCTAATTCGATTTGAATTAGGTCCTTGTGTTCAGTTAGAAGTTCAACTAAACGGTTAGCTGTTTCCTTGCTACTCCATGAAGGTCCGTTGTACTTCTCAATCAGCCGTGTTAACTCGACGATCATAGCTTCTAGCATCTCTTGAGAGAAGTTGTAGTCCTCTTCAACATATCCATCGCGGTCTTGTACCATACGATTGCCCTTTCCATTCTCGATCAACTCTGTCCAGATGCAATCATATGCTTCTGAGTCGATAACATACTCAGAAATACCATCATGGCCTTCTAAGGTTCGGGCAATGGCAGTAGTCTCTGCCTTACCGTCAACCTCATCACGGAGCTTCTCGGCTGAAATGACTGCAACGGGCTCACAACCGGAACTAATTTGGTTGTTGTCAGGGTCACAGTGAGGATCATACGTTTCCAAAATGGGTGGTGTGGGTGGGGGCGTGGGGCAGACATCCACTAAGTAGCATGCCTCGTCACCAAACTCGGTGTCACAGCAGTCTTGGTATGAACTGAAGAGGTAGGGGTCAGTAGGAGCAGCAGTACCGGGAACAGGTGGCGTGGGAGCAGGTACGAGTGGTTGCGCTGCCGCGGGTAGTGGTGGAACATAGTTGTAGTCCTGTGTTCATCGTAGTAAGATAAGGTTGGAGGGTTGGTTAGACTTGACATTTGTAAAAGGGTATACGATACGACACATATAACAATGTGAACTTACATTCTGTTCAAAGCAGTACAGATGCTTCTCCTCGGCACATGAATCGGTAGAGAAAAGAGTCCAAGCACCAACGTTGGGGTTGGCAGGGTCTCCAAACGTACCTGTAAGGTTGATATTGTTAGTCATCCATTCTCCAATAGAAGTTCCATTCACACCCGAGAAATCCTCACACATTCCAGATGTAGAATTGAGAGGATCGTCAAAGTATTGGTTGAAACCAGTTTCACTTGTAGCCGTCCACACTCCGTAGGTAATGGTGTTGTTTACATCACCAAAGTCAAGCACAGTACCATTCTCAGTCATAATGATCGGTTGTCGAAGAGTTCCATCGACAAGGTCATCCCACTGCTGAACGACGACAGTACTCTCATCAACGAGGTAGTACGGAGTACCAGCACGCATAAACGAATTAGCTGGACTTGTACCATTCTTGTTCGATAGCCATGCCTTGTATGTTCCTGTTAGGTTAGCATTCGTTGCTAAAGCTTGACACTTGAGATCTGCTCCCTCAACACCACCCAAGTCTCCTTGGTATGCCTCAGATGAGATGAATGCCTTGAGCTTCTTATCAAAATGGGAAGGTGATGATGTAGGCGACGTAGTTGGTGATGCCGACGGAGATGGTGTGGGTGAGTTCGTGGGATTACGAGTGGGGACACCATACTCCTGATTGTTGCTACATGTATTGGGCTCGGTCATATGCTTATGCCAGGGGAACAAAGTAGTGTTAAAACATGGTTCATATGGCGGTACTGGAGGAGCATATGGCCAATGTGTAGGAGTAGTCAACTTATGCGTGAAAATATCACGACGAAGACCCTTCTCCATCCAATAGTCAATGAACCATCCATACCATGAAATTTCATCAATAACACGCAAGTCTCTCCAGGTGAAGAAACTATCAATGGGTGGACGGAATCGGTACAACACATCCACTGTAGCAAGTCCCGATCCCTTAGCACTTGCAATATCCCAAAGAATATCATGATACTCCACCATAGTCCTACGAATGTTACGCACGACCATAACAACTTGATCAATCTCGGTACCCCATGACCAGTATCCCTCATGATGGGGGTAGTTACTCTTAATGAATGGATTATTACCACCCTGATTGTAGAGATAATCCCATTCATCTAAGGCTGCCCAACCTGTTAATGCCTCCATTTGTGTGAAGGTCATACGTTTATCACAGGAGGGGAAGCCTGCGATGAGTGTCTTGTAGAAAGTAATGTCATTGGGTACGACGTAGTCGGGGGCTTGCCACTCACACTCGCCATTACCTAGGCTGAGTGATAAACGACGTTGTGCTTCAGGATCGAGTGATGCTGGGATCTTGAGGGATCTTCTTGATTGACCGATGGCTAGCTGGGGTGATTGTACTTGGGTTGATTCTTCGAATAATGACTGTTGTATGGTATGAGGTGTGAGTAAGATACGAGGGGATGTCGAGAGGAGGAGATGGTGAGCTATGATGTGCACTAAATATTGCAATGCCGGCAACTTGTACATAGACTAGCAGACCATAGCTCGACAACGCAATACACGAAGGAGCTAGAAATCAATGCTTAACTTACCGTATTGGAACTGAAATTGAACATACCAACAAGCACAGCTGCACCAACAATGCAGCCAACTGTTATGTTTCTATTCCTTCGATCCATCATCATAATTAATGATAACTTTTTTATATATCAAAGAGAGGGTTCTTCTCTTGCTGCTGCTTTAATGTTTTGTAATATATCAATATTGAATTATGGATTAGTTATTGCAATGAGGAGCCTCCTTAATGCCTCTATGCCTACGATTATCTGTCATGGTGTTAGTGTCCTTATGACTAAGCTACGACTATTCAGTCATTCAACGACGTGCAAAAAATGCCCCCCTGAGGTCGATACGTAGACCCTAAAAAACTAAAGGCAACCCGTCCCCCCCCTTTTCTTCTCTCCCCTTTTCCTCCTCCCTTCAAGCGACCACGCACTAGAGAGAGGTCTATGATCGTTGTTGCCGTGGCAATACCTAGGAGCAACACACAACCAAATGAAGTCCTCCTCTCTTGGTAGTATTACTGCGGCAGCGGCGGTGGTATTGTCTGCCACTACTGCAACAGCCTTTGTATCTTCTCCTTCAACAACATCAAAATCAACATTATCAATAGCAAATTCTTTACAAGATGATCTCACCTTTGTAAAGCCCGATACACTCAACGATGGCCAAATACAAGAACAATTATGTACTGATGCTGCAAATAAAATGAGGAGAGTAATGGTACCTGTATCGAAGGAGGTTACTGATACAGGATATGTGGGGGTATCCTATATACATTTTAAAGCAGAGAAGAAAACGAATACACTACCTTTATTATTAGTACATGGATTTGACTCCTCGGCACTTGAATATCGTAGATTAGGACCACAATTAGCAAAGTTGGGTATAGATGTTTATTGTGTTGATTTGCTTGGATGGGGATACACTCAATTGGAGGATGTCAATAGTTTCTCAGCACAATCAAAAGTTGACGCTTTAAAAGGATTCTGGAAGACTGTTGGAAATGATGGCGATGTTGTCGTCGGAGGAGCTAGTTTAGGAGGTGCAGCGACAATTGAAGTAAGTAATACGCAATACAACAATTGAGCATATCTTGTGTGTATCCTTTTTCATTATTTCACTATATCATCTCATTGCAATTATATTACAATATTAGTTTGCTTCAGCAAACTTGGTTGACAATGAAGAGGGAGGATTTGTTCGTGGTACAGTGTTGATTGATGCGCAGGGCTTTGTAGATGGAATTGGGTAAGAAGACATGTCCTCTATTTATTATTGTATCGTGCTCTTCTATAAACAGCTCACATAATACATATCTCGGGATGCACAGACCGATGAGTTTTCTTCCTGCTCCTCTAGCAAGAGCTGGTATTAAGGTACTCAAAAGTGAACCATTACGAAGTAGTGCGAACCAAATGAGCTATTATGATAAAGAAAAATTTGCCACAGATGATGCATTAAAGGTTGGACGATTCCATTGTTTGAGAGAAGGTTGGGATGATTCCATGTTAAGCTTTATGCAAAGTGGAGGATTTAAGCCTGCTACAAAGGTTTCAAAGATTGATGTTCCTTCCCTTGTCCTATGGGGAAGACAAGATGGCATTCTTGATGGCGAGGAGTTTGCAAACAAGTTTATTGAAACACTGCCAAATGCTCAATTACAATGGATCGAAGAGTGTGGTCATGTACCCCATTTAGAGCAACCGGAAGTTACAGCCAATTTGATCTCTGACTTTTTATTATCAGATGATGTGCGGCCTTCTTCTCCTCTTGGTGCTAGCAACATGTTGGATGGTTTGTTCAGCTTTCTAAACTAGGATTGCTGACACATTTTATACATGATTATCATCATTGTACTTCATTAGTTTGGTTTAGGTTTAGAGTCTACAATGTTGTTACTTTGGGATTCGATCTGGCCCTCACTCCTGATATGCTTGAGCCAGAGGCTGGACTTGATCGAATATTTTGTTGCTTTCTCCGTCTTTTACTGCCACCATGCCCTTTCGTTGCCTTCTTTCCAATGTGCCGTCTACGAAGTCTTCTTTTCAATCCATCACTACAAAACTGGAATAAATACTTCTTTCTAACTGTATCCAACAGCAGCACAGTAGATGATAGACATACTATGAGGAATAAGTCACCCATCGATAGAGCTTCAGTTTGGAAGACTGATTGAAGAGGAGGAAGATAGATAACAGCGAATTGACCTGCCACCGAGAATGCCATTGCCCACAGAAAGGATGGATTACTAAATGGACTTATTTCATAAAAGCACTTGTCAGCCGATCGACAGGCGTATGCATTGAACAAATCACAGTTCACAAACGTCATGAAGGTCATTGTTGTATCTCGTCGTGTCACATGGCCATCATCAAGTTCTGTACTAAAGACTTTCAGAGTAAGGAACATGATGAGCGCTGCACTGCTAATCGCTCTTGTTAAGAGAGCTCGTGTGACGATTGGATCGGTAACCTTCCTCGGTGGTGCTCTTAAAATGCGGTCATCTACTGGCTCCACGCCTAAGCTTTGTGCAGGTGGCCCGTCCATGATGATGTTGATCCAAAGTATTTGCATAGCATTAAGTGGTGATGGAAGAGAGAAGATTGTTGCCACTGACTCCATACCCAAGGCTGCAAATGATGTACTCAATTGAAACGAGAGGAAGTTTCGAATATTGAAGAAGATACCCTTTCCTTCAGCCACCGCATGTGTTATTGTAGTGAAGTCATCATCAGCAAGCACAACGTCTGCTGCCTCCTTTGCAACATCGGTGCCTCCTTTCCCCATAGCTATCCCAATATCAGCTGCTTTCAATGCAGTCGCATCATTAACACCATCGCCGGTCATTGCCACAACTTCTCCTTTATGTTGTAATGCCCGAACTAATGCAAGCTTGTGTCGAGGAGCTACCCTATAGAATACCTTAACACCTATAATCGAGTCTGGTAGGTTATGTTGTCCAATCGCATCTAGTTGTGATCCACTCAAAGCATGTTGGCCGTATTCAATATCATCCATAGAATTATCAGAAGACATGGGACTGTAAGCATCTAGGTCAAGGTATTCGTCTTCGGACGACTCCTCAACAGAGATAGATCGTTTCGTTGGGATGGTTGCCATCATAGGCTCTTCGATATTGCGATTGGTAGACTTTGGTGAGCCACCAAGGATACCACAGCGTTTAGCAATCGCCACAGCTGTTTCCTTTGAGTCTCCTGTTACCATGATAACTTTTACTCCACTCCTCTCCAAGTGATTGACGCTTTCAACGACTCCTTCTCTGGGCGGATCTTCTAATCCAATAATACCTGCAAAGCTTAATGTCTCGAGTGATGGCCCGTATGCCATTGCTAATACTCTGAGTCCACAAGCAGCCATTCTTCGTGATTGTGCCAATGCTCGTGATTTGCCCATTTCTGTTAGAGGTACGGCACTGCCGTCAGCAGCCGTGTGAGTTTGACATTCACCAAGGATTGACTCTGGCATTCCTTTGACAAAGTACAATGATCCATCTGATGAGATTGGCACGTCACCATTTGCAGAGGAGTGTCTACGGGCCGATAGTTTGAAAGCAGTACATGTGTGTGTTCCACCTACTGGACGGCATTTCACCTCCATTCGTTTTCTATCACTCGAGAATGGTATTTCAGCCACTCTGTGATACATGGGTCGTGGGTCTGGAACATTTGCCTTTGCGCTACCAACTAACAACGCCATCTCTGTGGGCTGACCGATATGCTCACCGTCCTCAGACACGCTGGCATTATTGCAAATAGAAGCTGTACTAAACAACGCCGCGAGTGCATTAAACTCCATACATTGTTCAGAAACTTTTGCTGACTTGCGTCGTTTGCTTGGACTATCTGATCCTGTTGATGATGTCGAATCTCCTCTAGTCAAATCTTTTTCATTTTCAGTAGTACTTATACTCCTGACGAGGTATCCTCCGCTCTTCTTCAAATCATAGCCAACTCCAGTCAAACCAAAGCATAAACTTGGGAAGGCTAAAGAGTACATGCTCCTTGCAGTCATTTCATTCTGTGTCAATGTCCCCGTCTTGTCACTTGCCACGACAGTCGCACAACCGAGTGTTTCGACTGCTGTTAACTTCTTAACAATTGCATTATGTCTAGCCATTCGAAGTACACCGAGTGCTAATGTTACAGTGACGCAGATGGGCAGTCCTTCCGGAATGGCAGCTACTGCTAAACTAACAGCAACTGTAACAGTTTCCAAAAATGGACGACCAAGAAGATAACCAATCAATGCCATTACTGCAATTCCAGCACTGGAAGCATATGCCAATAAACGTCCTAATTCATCAATCTTGATTTGTAATGGACTCTTTCGTGATTCGACCTCGGACAACTCCTTTGCAACTTTACCAAATTCAGTCCGTTCTCCTACGGCCACAACTAAGCCCCGTCCCCTTCCAGTAACAACAAGTGTCCCCATGAACACTATATTCTTTTGTTCTGGAAGATGCGCGTTTCACAATTTACGAAGATAAAAGAGAGGTGATTGCAACTTCTGTTAGTACATTCGAGTTGCAACAAAGATAAAACAAGGACAAACAAAGTGCAATGAAGCAGTCGTCTTGCCGAGACTTCATATAAACACATAATAACACAAGACAAAACAATACAAACGCGGACTTTCCAGTCAATGGTGGTGGTGCCATAGGTCCTCCTCCTCCATGTGTCATTAACACAGTAAGTCCCATTCCTGTTTTATTCACTGGACTATTCTCTCCTGTTAATGATGATTCATCCACAGACATTTCAACACTGTCAATTATCCGTACATCGGCGGGAACGCGATCACCAGTTGTAAGTATAATTAGATCACCCACTACAAGTTCTTTAGCAGGGAAATGATCATGTGCTCTACCATCACGCAATACAGTGCAAGTGGGTGGTGCAAGTTCAGCAAGCTTCTCAAGGGCTATTTGGTAGTAGTATTAGAATTGGGATTTTAATACATACTTTAATATATGCACAACACAAAAACACAAGCACATATTCAATAACAACTATTCACCCTTCTCACTACGATATTCTTGAACAGCAGCAACTAAACTAACAATACTTAATGCCAATGCAATACTAATAGAATCAGCACTATTACCTAAGAATAGACTAATACCTGCCGAGAATAATAACATTAATATTAATGGTTCCTTCAATTGATCATAAAATGCATGTAGTATTGGTTTTATTATTGATAGATTCTTTTTAATAATTTGTAGTATTGCAGATGAGCCTCTTCTACTGAAGTGATTACTATCATCTACATCATCTCCATGTAATGTATTTGATCCGAATGCATTCCGTAATCCACGAACTTCTATTGAATTACGCCCTCTTGTTAATAAGTTTGATCTATTATTGGGTTGTGTTACGGTATGTGGATCATTGTTATCATTTGTATCATTCCGTATTGGATCATAGCCACCATCAGTTCGTATATTACTATTTCTTGAGTTACTTATATTATAGTTGGATGTTGTTGTGGGTCGTAATGATGATAAATGACGGGCTGCTTCCTCTGGTTGCCAAGAGCATTCATCTGATCTAGTAAAGGGATATAATGTTGTGTTCATGATATAGAACTTCCGAGTATGTCTAGCATATAATTAGACTAGCTTATTGGCATATTGAGGATCAACTGAGGTATATTATATGCTATTACTCTCTCTCTCTCTTTCGTTATATACAACAGGTACGATATCTACTTTTTGTGTGTTTAGAGTATAGTTTAGTCTATGAGGTCGGTTCATAATTAATCCCCGTGCATGATGAACTGGCCTTGCAATGACATCAGTTGTCAGTTGTCAGATTTCAGATAGCTTCTTCCCCTTCACTACTTCTAGCACGGATAGCTTCTAGAGCGGTAAGCTCTATTCATATCCTTTGCAGGTATAATCATTATTATTACGGACAACAAATTTGCCGAAAGTACTGTCTTGTGCACATACGCTTTTTTATTGACACATGTTGAAATTAGCAATAGCTATATTATTGATGGTTTGCAATACATATGCATTCCAATGCCCATATCATACACCTACACGATCAACTCCTCTACTTCAATCATTAGATTCCTACAATGAAAAGGAAAATACTCGACGAACACTTATCAATAATATTATAATGATGGGAAGTTTACTTGGGGTATCAACTAATCCCGTCAATGCACTTGTAGAAGGTAATACACCACCCAGCAAAACCAAAGCATTAGGTGAGGAGTATCGTCAGGGTACAGCTGCATTAGGTGATTCAGTTGAGGCAGAGGTGCTTCCTCGAGAAGCTTATAAGAAGCTAGATTCCGGTGTCATCTATGCTGATATTAGTAAGGGTAATGGAGAAACAGTAAAGGAGGGCTCTAAAGTGAATTTGCAGTGGGTTCTTCGTAGAAGTAATGGCTACTTTGTTGATAGCAGTGCTGTTTCGGACTCGGTACCATTTATCTTTACTGTTGGCTGTAAAGATAATGGTGATGCTGCCATTGAAGGACTTGATGAAGGTATTCGGGGCATGAAGACAGGTGGCACACGTCGGATCTTGATTCCTCCTAGACTCGCTTGGATTGGTGGAATTGTTGATGGTAAACCCGGACCTTTACCAGCAGGATTCGGTCCTCGCCAGCAAATGAGAAGAGTTATGGAAACGAGGATAGATGTGCCTGGAGAATATATATTCCTTGAAGTTAAGGTGACAAAGGTTCGCTAATTGGTTGGCAGTGTTAAGGCATACTAGGAGTGACAGCAACTTCTTCTCTAACCTCTTTCCCTAAATTATTACTAAGAATTATTATCTGTACAATAACTAAACAGTATCATCTTACAAATCATCTCTCAGACCACTCTCCACCAAAATCAGCGGCTGTATCTGCCATGTTATCTCCTCTAGAATCACTAGTTCGGGTGATAATTTCAACCAATAGATCCGGTTCCGACTTGAGATCATGTAAACCAAGCTCAACAGTTGGGTCCTTTAGATTTCTCAATATGTATTCGAGTGCAATTTCTTTGAGCCCAGAAGCATTATGCCTGTTTTAATGATGGGATTGGAGTTAGATGCTTGTGGGGTATGCAAACTATATGGAAATAAACAGGAGAAGAATCTTACCGATGACTAGCAATAAAAATACCAATCACATTTTCGACGGAAAGGTCCTTCCGAAGACGATCTTCACATATTGCCTTAAGTCTATCCAGCATGAATTGTTCGCTTGCAATCAATAAAGACATTCCCAACTCATTGGTCATATCAGATACTTGATCAGTGTATAAATATTCTAATACTTTCAAAAATACAGTATGGGAAATGTCTTGTAATACAATTGGTGGTTTCTCTTCATTGTCATCAACTGCCATACTTTCACACATACCCCCGAAAAGCATAGCCTCAAAGTATTCACTCCTAACTGCAAGTAAGGATCTGTTGGCGTGTACCTGCTGTCCCTCTACTAGGAAGGTCACATCTGATAGTTCTTCTCTAAGCATTAACCGTCGTAGGTCATTTACTAATGCTGATGGGGGTATGTTCACCGGCTTGAGTCGGAATTTGTAGAAGTCATTTAAAACTGTAGATCCTGATGAATTAACGATGAATGATGAAAGTGTTAACAAGAGAAAGATGGGCGACGAGTGGTTGCAAGGCGATGAGAGTTCTTGCATTACTCACCATTGTAACCCCCAAAAATGTACAAAGAATTCTCATATACTTGTGCCACGAGTGAGGATCGACCACTTGGTCTCTCGCCATGACTGCAATCAACCTCTGACCAGTGGTTTGTTTCAAAGTCATATGCTAGCATATCCGCCAATCTATCACTACCATTATATCCCCCGTACGTATACAGCTTATTGCCGTGAATACAACAGGAGTGAAAGTACCTTGGACTAGGCGCTGTTCCTTTGCATGGCAACTCAGTCCAAGTATATGTAGATAGGTCACAAGCAAAGAAATCAGCTTTCCTTTCTACTCCATCATATCCCTGTCAAGAAGAAGATTGAAGATGTTATAGCTGATTGGTATTGCATAATAAACACTGCCATAGTATAAATCTTTGTCACTTACACCATGGATGTAGACATATCGATCGTCCTTTGCCCAGGCGGGACAAGACCTTACACTTGGTAAATTTCCCTTTGCCTCAACCTTTGACCATACATTAGTATTTAGATCGAACTCGAACATATCATTCAACCACCTGGCGCCATCGAAGCCTCCAAATAGTACAAATTTGTTATTATGTACAACAGAGACATACCCGAAACGACGTGATGGCCCATTTATTAACTCAGCTCGTGCTCGTTCAAGTTGACCTAATGCTGAACTCATTTCTTCATTTAATCCCTCACTTGATTCTTGAATGCATGTCCATCTTTGGGTATCAATATCAAACATCCATAAATCATTCAACCATGTTGAGCCATTATACCCTCCAAATAGATACATTCTAGATGAATCACCAATAACTACTCCATTATTCTCACGACATCCTGGTTTTTCCTCACTTAAAACCTCAACTCTTTCCCATTTGTTCTTATCAAATGAGAAGGAGTAGAAGTCATCTAAACGGCCAGTACCTCCTCCGTAACCCTGTATATTGTTATGAAGAAGTATATATCATATGATTTGTGAGTTAATCATAATGTGGTATGCAATATCAACAGAATTCATAGTATAGATTAATGTTTGTGGAGAAATATTGCTATACCTTTGCAGTGATATGCAATATACCACACATAATATTAATAAACATCAAACATCAAATAATAGGTACATGAGAACTACTCACGCCAATATAGTGATATAAATATACCACTACATTACACATGATACACAAAACATCAAATAGGTACAGATAAGAAATAGGTACTCACACCAAACATGTATAGTTTTCCTTTCACTACCACACTCGCCGCACCACTTCTTCTTGGAGGGTTTACAGTGCCATTTGGTATTGCAATTCTACTCCATGATAGGTGTTGCTTGTCGTCCATTAATAAGCTTGCAGCAGTAAGGGCAGCTGTTTTATCAAAACAAAAAGTTGTCAAGTTAGTGTTGTATTTTGACAAGCTACCATATTACACAATTGAAATTTACCTGGTGATATTCCATCTACATCATGCGGAGCTCCTGCGATATCGGGTAGTTCTTCTTGGCCTATGTCGTCTTCCATTCTTATTATTCTCTGCTGCTATTCTACTATCGATATTACAAGTCAGTTTTCATGTAATTGGAAAACATTTTAGGGGGAAGAGAAGGATACATACACCTATGATTCAGTATTAGGAGCTCTCTCTAGTTTAATTGATCCATTTGCTTTTGATTCCTTATCATGCTTCAAATGTAACTCCATTCCTCTTGAATAGTGTTCGGTATATAGGCAATCCCTTCTTTAATACACTTACTTCTCGTTCTGTAGGTATCCCGAGAGGATTCGACATTTGATATTCTTCCTCATCACCAGAAGTATTGCCATCTAGACATTCATCAAAGTATACCTTGCCATCATCTTCTACAAACTTCTCACGCATTGCCTCGAGTGCATCCTTAATATCACTTTGCAGAAAGATAACATCTCCTTCTTCTTGATACTTGGCAAGTGTTGTAACCAATTCGGGTGTTACTACTCGTCGTTTTGAATGAGCCTTCTTGAAATGTGGGTCGGGGAATTGAATAGATACAAATGCCAATCTATTGTTATTATTCTCTAATTCATCCTTGGTAGCAGATCCTTGATACAAAGATAGCAATCTATCTAGATCTACATTTGCATTGCAACCGACAAAGCTCAATATACCTCCAAGACCACGCTTCTCTACTCTTGCTTGTGCATATTGACTAACACCAGGTCGTATTTCCAAACCTAAATAATTCATTGGATCTGGTAACCAATCATTCGTTGTATCCTCAAAAGTCTTTGTATTGTTCATATAACTATCATCTCTAACACCATTAAATGTTTCATTGTTATGATTATTCTTGTTACTACCATGCCGTCTACCAACAAGTTCTAATAGAAAGCCTCCTTTACCACAACCAATGTCCAAATACAAGGGTAAATTAACATTGTTGAAATCGGACTGAGGCCATTGTTTGGGTAAATCTGTTGCCATTTGATATCTTCTTGATAGGGGATTCACATGTTGTCTAAAGCGTGAGTATGCTTTTGAACTTTGATCCTTTAGATGTGGTAAAGACCATGGTGGGATATATCTATCATCTTCTTCTGTAGTAGTATTATCATCGCTTGTAGTGGTAGACTGTTCTGTAGTAGTATCATCAGTAGTAGTAGACTGCTGCCGCATTGTAGTAAAGTATCTTGTATTACGTGATTGTGTTGTAAATGCAGGAGCAGATCTTAGGCGTGCTAGCATTTGAATAACAATTAGAAGAAAAGAAATATTCATTGTTATATTATATCATCCCGCAATAGTAGCATATGATAGTCATTATTTGGCAGCAAACCAAATGAGTGGTGGCATCACTGAAAAGTTGATGGCAAGGATACCATTACTTTTACAATTATGATTCTCATCAATTATCAATTGATAGAGAAGTGATAGGCTACTAGGTATGGACTCGTCAAATTATTATGGAGTAATGTGTACTCTACTCATGTTCAATACTATACCACTGAGTTATGCATTTGTATCATTGCTGCAAATGTCATCTCTGCGACCAGGAAACGGTAGTTATAAACAACCGCAGCAACGATCGTCTAGCTACAAGAAGTTATCATCGTTATCATCCACTCCGTTTCCTTCGATATCAAAGAGGCAACAATCAAAATCGACAACTCAACGACACTATCATCAATATAATTCTACAGATTTCATGTATGATGGATATGATGGAGAAGATAGTGGTTCGGAAATGAAGGTAGAAGAAGATTATACTCGACAAAGTCCATTCCCTGATATGCCTTCACAGCTCTTCAATACTCTTGCTCAATCTCAATTCGAATTGCTCTCCAACTCTTTGGTACATGTCATTACAGCCACTAATAATGCTGATGATGATATCAAAGCTGGAACACCAAAGATAAGCTCCATGGTATTATATCTACCGAAAGAAAATCAAAACACTGGTCAACTTGAATTTGTACCGGCTGTGTCTTTCCCAACGCCACAGTCCGAGCGTGTATTCATTGCTGCATCCTCAGACTCGTCTAACAGTGGTATACATCAACCTCCGTCTATACCATTGGGATTGCCTGGTTTCTTCAGTGCTCAATCTTTGATACCTACATATCCATTTGTTAGTTCTACAGATGACAATGAGGAAGATGAATCCGATGAAATGTTTACAACAGTATCACAAGATAGTCCTATTAGTGTTAGTGTTGTCGAAGAGATTGCATTACCGAATGCTAATAGTGCAGTTGTATCAACAGATTCAGATCCAACATCATTGTCAGTAACGCTATTTAGTGGATTAGGAAAGTCCGCGTTAGTATTGTTTTATCATGCGATTTCAAGCATTCATTATGAAGTCTCGTTGATTTGGCTACTTCATACTTAATTTGCCTTTATATTTGATCACCTTTACAAGTCACACATACTAACAGAAGTTACAATCCTCTCTCTTTCATTATCATCACTTGTGCTAACGCGCATCTTCCAGACACGCTAGGAGTACTCATGATCTGGCCATTTAAATCTAGTGAACAAACAAAGTCATCATGGAAGTGGACAAAGCAAGACAAATCTCAAGTATCACGAGCTGCGAAATCATTAGCATTAGCACTATCAATGGATAATGAACGAGCCTCAACTCAATTAGCTAATGAAAACTTTCGAGTTCAAATGGCAGATAGTTTGCATCAGGTCAAGTCTCCATTACAGGCACTCAGAACATTCGGTAAGCTACTGCAACGGCAGTTAGCTGAGGAAAATCTCGAAGGAGGAGATGGTAGACCGGTAATGGAACGTGTACCCATAACAGCTAGAAGACAACAGCAAGCATTGAAACTTGCTGAAGATATGATATCTCAGGGTGATAGAATAATTGGATTACTAGAGCCAATGGATATGCTTGTTGAACAAGGAGGTAGTAGATTTCTACTACAAGGAGATACTGCAGATCAATCTGCAAATCAAGTAGATGCTACAGCGATTTTCAAACTACCACCGGCAATGCCAATCTTTGGGGAGTTCGAGCGAGAAATGGTCTATCCACAAGATGTGTTGGGGTCGCTAGTCTATGAAGCACAAGCAGTATCAAGAGAGAAGGGCATTAACTTTTTTGCTGTAGGCTTTGAGCCAGACAATTTGGATATACCGGGTGTGACTGTTTCTCCAACACATCTCAAGGAAGCAGTATCAAACATAATGGATAATGCAATCAAATATGTTAGAGTTAGACCAAAAGGCAAGAAGGGTCGTCCTCGCACTCCTCAAATCAAGGTCACACTTGTATCAAATGAACCTCCAATGCAGGTTGGAGCAACAATATATATTGAAGATAATGGACAAGGTATACCCAAGTCAGAAAGACGGAGAGTATTCGAAAGAGGATATCGAGTTGATACAACAAAAGATGCCGTCGATGGCAGTGGATTGGGTCTAGCCATCTCTCGAGAAATGATAACAAAAATGGGTGGTGAAATAGATATAATAGATGAAGGGCCAAGCAGATTAGACGGTACCACAGTTCGTATTATCTTATTCCGTGAATCTGAAGTATCATAGTGGGATGATACTACACAAAATCAAGCAACTAAAATTGGTTTCTACTTTAGATGATGGGATAACAAGTTGGGTGTAGCATTGGTGGTATTATTATATTGATATTATGACTACTTTCCAAGCATGAGAGAGAACTCATCAAACTCAATTTCGCCCGAGCCGTCGGTATCAATCTTATTAATCAATTCCTCAATATCGATAGTCAAGCCAAAGTCATGCTTGATAATCTTGATCATGGTCTCTCCTAAGAATGAGTATGGTGAGATGTGTTTGTGTGTACATATCAAGATGAGAACAAAATCAACAGTAGTACTTACTTTTTACATGTCCAGACTTGTCGGCCTGACCACCACAGGCAACAAAGGCATCAACCATATCATTTTCATCGTCAAGATTCTCGGCTCGATTCTTTTGACTTTCCACGACTTTAAGAAACTCTCCAAAGTCGATAGAGCCACTCATATTATCATCAACTTCAGATATCATTTGGAATAACTCATCTTCCGTCGGTGCCTGTCCCATCGCCTCCTGTATAAGTATGTGTGTGAAAGAGTAATACACAAAACAAGACGTGTAGAGATATGAAGGTGAAAGTATAATATCGTCAATTAGAAGTATTCTTACCAATACCTGTCGTAACTCCCAAACATCAATTGTTCCACTCCTGTCTTTATCAAACGCCAAAAAGGCTTGTCGACAACCATCAATATCTTCCTGAGATAGAACCATGATTGTATAGTAAAGATCAATCAGGAATGAATGAGTTGTAAGCAAGAGAAAGCTCTGAGTTCTTCTTTTGCTTTGTTGATCATTAATCTGTGTTAGTCACATCAGGGCAAACCGCAGTCAAAAAAGAGAAAATGTCTTGAAAAAAGCAAAAACTGAAAAGGCTCACAACCAAAGATCAGTAAGCTTAAATCGGAGTATAGATTGCAAACAGGTGTGTATGATTATAGAGTATTCTCTAACATGAATGAAGAAAAGGAATTACCGTCGTTATCGTATGCAGATGAAGATGCATCTAAAGAGAATATACCACAACAAGTCCAACGCCCAACATTGTCTTTGCAACAAGAACAAGAATTGAATGATGCAGTGGTAGCATTTATCCCTTCAATATTGGACGCTATACATGGTGAAAGTGGTAGTGGAAGTGGTTCTACCTCTATAGGTGATGGCGCAGATGGCGTAGGAGGGTAAGTAATATGTTTCATTAGTGTGTGCCTAACAACTTACCTCTTTACCAACTAACAATCTACACTCAATGTACCGTATATACACATCAACAGACAAGTTTGCTTAGAATCGTCATTACCTACTGAAGAACGCTTGGAGGAAGCTGCTTTAGAGAGGAAGCAATGGTTAAAGAAACACAACAAGAAGCTCGAGAAGTTTCGAGCTAAGAAGGATTACTTTGGTGTCTCGACAATCAAGAATGCGACCAAACCAAATGTTGTTCAAGCCGTTATCGGTTGTGGTCTTCTCCTTTACAGCTTCAAGCTTACATCAACACGTGCTCTTGGACGTCAGTATACAGTTACAGAGGCTGCTTTGTTCTTCGATTTTGCCAAGAGAATAATATTTATACTAAACGACTTGACAACTCCCGAGTTGAGATTGGCAAAAGCTGAGGCTCTCTTGAGTAGAACTGAAACAGTTTCTTGGGTAGATTGTAGTGCCGAGTTTGTTGGACAGACAGTGTATGACTTCTTCCAGAGAAGTCGTAACGAGGGTGCCTCGTTTAACTTCCCATTCCCAAACAAGGTCGACGAGTTGTGGAAGAAGGAAGTTACCAAGCGAGGCTTGACATGTGTTGATAATGAGTTTACTCTCGAGAGGAAACAAGCAATTTTTTGTGAGGTATTAAAGTGTATCATCAAGAAGTTGAAGAAGAAGATTACTACTTTAGCCAAAACTGCATCAGCCAATAACTCTGAGACACATAGATATGTGCTGGAGAATTGACAACAGATCTTCAATTAT
>Ga0214479_100153_pt1 | contig 43028 bp, 30 predicted proteins | sample M1_20Mar14CPVII9_5_FD_165054 | JGI IMG/M metagenome (GOLD analysis project Ga0214479, IMG submission 165054) | Marine eukaryotic communities from Monterey Bay, California, United States - M1_20Mar14CPVII9sort6BwellE14 | ecosystem: Environmental > Aquatic > Marine > Unclassified | place: USA... | reverse complement strand
CTACTACTCACAGAAGATGCAAATCAAATTTTTACTAAGAAGCCCCTAAGAAAATTGGCCAATATATTCCACGTGGAAGGTCGAAAAATTCTTGCGGACCCTAAGCTCAATTTAGCAAGGCTTATCATTGTCTTTCCCTATTCCCTTACTAAAATGAAATATACTAATCAACCCAATCACCTAGTGTGCATGGCAGTCTTATTGCTATGTTCATCGGTCAAATCTTCATCATTTTCTCCTTCTCGATTTGGCAATGTAGGAGTATCATCAACAACAAAACAAAAAACATCAACTTTTCTATTACGAGGTGGAGATGTTGAATCTGGAGCCGCTGCCACAGTCGTATCTCCTCAACCACCTGCTGCTATTGATAATACCAATACTGCTGCAGCTATTGTTACACCTCCATCTACTACATCTACATCAATTGCAGCAGTTAGCAATGGCGGTGAAGTCGAGAAAGCAAATTCAAAGATGGGTCCAAATTCAACACCACCAGGACCACTACGACGTCTATTCCCATCCTTCCCATGGCATGTATTACCAAATTATTTAACATATGCACGATGTTTATCAATTCCAATTTTTTTACTATTGAGTTATTATCCCACGGAGTTTCCAAATCGTGCTCCAGTATTAAGTATCATCTTTGCATTAGCAAGTATTACAGATTGGTTTGATGGATTTTTAGCTCGACGATGGGATATTACATCACCATTTGGAGCATTTCTTGATCCGGTGGCTGATAAGTTGATGGTTTCTACGGCATTAATTGCATTAGCGGGACGGTATGGCGGCATTGTGGCTATACCAGCAGCAGTTATAATGGCAAGAGAGGTGGGAGTTAGTGCATTACGAGAATGGATGGCACAACAAGGCAAGAGAGATAGTGTCAAGGTTGGAATGCAGGGAAAAGTTAAGGCAGCATTGACAATGGTTAGTTTAACATTAATGTTATTAGTTCCAGAGGGAGTAGGATTGGAATCGGTAGCATGGACAAAGTGTTTAGGAACATTGGGAATTGGTGGAGCTGGGAATGTAGTAGAAGGAGTTGCAAATGCTGGATGGGGATGGATGTTAGGACCAAGCTTGCTCATGTTATTTGCAAGTGCTATTATTACTGTCACAAGTGGAAGTGTCTACTTCCGGGCAGCTTTACCTGTGTTATTGGGAAAGGAGTAAGTAAGTGACAAGGGTAATGTAGTAGCAAGGTAACAAAGTGCTCAAAGATGTATTGGTTAAAGGCCCATCTTAGTTTGTTACATCAACCAAGAGAAAACTGAAGAAGGAAAAACCACTTTATGAGAATATCTTTTCTTTATGAAGTATGTCAAAGTAAGATAAGTCTAAGAGTATTTAATTTACCAACTACTCACAGTACCACAAAGTCACGCATCTTATGCTACTTCCCTCTTCTTAATGATCATGTGCAATCCCTTCCTGGTATGAATTGTGGCACCAGTCCTCATTCCTACTGCATGGTCTAAGTCCTGAGGATGATCCATAATATCAACATTTGTTTCGGCAAGTTTACTTGAATCAAACTCGAACTCGAATCTACGAAGCACCATTGCCAATGTGACTGTTGCTTCCAATGTTGCAAACTCATCCCCCACACACTTTCGTGCTCCGCCACCAAATGGTAAATAGGCAAAGTCTGGAAGATGCGCGTTGCACACAGTTTATGAAGACGAGAAGAGGCGAACATAACATATGTTAGTATATGTGTGCAAGGGCAAGCAAATGAATGCAATTGAGGGACAAATGAACTAGCGCGTAGACGAGAGTAATGCACCGAGGTCCAGTCTACGACTTGAATAGCCAATCACCAAGACTTCACATTGAACAAACGAATTCATATGACAAAACAATACTAACGCGGACTTTCCTGAAGCAATCTCGTTCGGGTATAGCATTGTATTGATCCATTTGTCAGGATCATATCCAGCCCATTCTGGTACATCTGGATTGACATACTTGGTCTCCCATCGCTCTGGAATGAACTCATTGGGTTCCGGCCAGAATCGTTCATCATGATGCAAGTTGTACAACGAGATGAAGAAATCCATACCACGAATAGAAGTAGCCTCTCTTCCACCACCCTTGGGTATCACATTTTCTGTTCGGCATCTACGGATGAGCAAGGGAGGTTCAGGATACAGTCTTAACGTCTCTGCAACTACCAACCTCAAGTATTTCATATCCTTAACATCGTCATATGTTGGACTACGGTCACCACAAACTTGATCAATCTCAGCTTGAACCTTTGCCATCTTATCTGGATGTTTGGTAAGTTCAAACAGTGCCCATGTCAATACTGCAGCGGTTGTCTCATGTCCGGCAATCAACATAGTCATTAAATCATCTCTCAGTTGCTTGTTATCAATATCAGCACCACGCATATCAACCAAGAATCGTAATAAACTAGGATCTTTCACATTGGTATAATCACGATTCTCAAGCTCTTCAATATCTTCCACCTGACGACTATTCTTTGCACGATCAATTAAATCAGTTAATACCTCATCCAAGATTTGTAAATCACCATTAAACTTGCGTAATCGGGGTACTAATTCATTTGCAAATGGCAAATCCCAATACGGAGCAGGTGTCATACTACGATGTTCAGCTTCCAATAATGCTGAGTATACAGCCTTGATAACTGGTGATTCATTCGTAACAGAACCGAACTCATAATTGAATACAGACAAACCGATAATATCAAGTGCAACAGAACAAAACTTTTCTTCCATTTCAATCTTCCCTCCACTCTGTCCTGACGGAGCATCATTCTTGGCAGCTGCCGTATTTAGATTAGTAATTAGTGCCTCATTGCAATACCCGAACAATCCTACCATATGATTTAACCATGCCTTGTGAAATGCAGGCACAATAGCACGACGTCTAACTTTCCACGTTTCCGGATCAGCGGGGATTAATCCTTTTCCCATGATTGGTTCTAAAATTTCTGCCAATAATCCCTTATCATATAATGTATTTGCATCTCGTAATATATGCTTGGCTTGTACAGGATCTGAAACAACTAAGAAACTTTTAGGACCAAAGCACAGCTTATATGGACTACCATATTGTTGTTGATAACGTTGTAATCCAATAAACATGGTACCATCGGCAATATCAGTAATTTCACCTTCAGCTAATGGACAACCATCTTTCGATGGGAAATCACCATATATCTGTTCAATATTACTTCGTAATACGTTTGCACTATCACCAAATTTGCATTCAGTTCCTGGTTCAGATGTCTGGTGTTGTATTTGAATGATTGATTATATAGTTAGTCAACAAATAGAGAGACAAAACAAATCTTATGAACAATATACTCTCACCTGCATTATAGGTAATTCCCATATATATTCCCACCACCATGGTAATCCTTCTGGTTCATCATTACTACCATTGGTCAATTCAGGGGGTCCAGCACCATACTTAACTTTTGGAGTAGTTGCAACTTCTTCCGTCTTTTCTTCAGTATCAAGTGCTTGATATAATTTTGTTGTTGTGCGGATACCACCGCCGACGAATGATGATGGAGCAAATGCAGTAGTTATGGACGTTGTCCATAGTATCGATAGGGCGATTTGATAGGCCTTCATGGTTCTACTTCCCTCGCGATAATAGGTTGTGTTGGTTGTTGTATCGTAGTTGAAGTACGCATCCACTTGGCACGCATATGAGATGTGGTATCCTCCTTTTTTGCGACATAAAGAGATTGATATTTTTATTGCCGACATCACGCACGCCTCTCAAGCGCTATGTGTTGAGTGTTGGTCATTGTATTCATTATTCATAACACACCGTCGAGAAGAAGATATATGATTAGGTTCCGAGATTGGTAAGTGTTCTTTTTGTTTTGTTTTTTTGTGCATATGAATGTTCACATGATGATGCAATGACATGTTAGTTCATTCGACGACAATGACACAATGACGAGGATATGCTGAATGTTACTGTCTGTACATATATCCGGATCATGTGCATATGGAATTGCAGCATATGATATCTGACATATCCTCTTGATAATCAACAAATAGCTACATATATTATACAACATCAACAGTACACCATGTCAGATGAAATATCATCACCTCTACTTGATAATGAATCTATAACAAATCAAAGTACACATTCAAATAATAATGAACAACATCATCGACGTCGACGATCATCCATAATTGAAACTGTAGATAAGAAAGTACACGCCTATGAACGAGAGCCAGTTCCTCAAGATAGGTTAAAAGGATGGTTATCCTTCCTCGGACTCTTCACATCGAGGCATACTGCCGGTACAGAGTTTGCAATCGGACCATTGTTTGTTAGTAATGGAGCTACTGCAATAGATGTTATAGTTGGATTAGCTATTGGTAAGTAGTAGCTGTTCTTGAAGTATGACCGATCAATGATCAATGTACGAATCTAACACCATCATTCAACCATACACACTTAGGTAACCTACTTGCAACGTTATCATGGCGGTACGCAGTTGCTCCACTCGCTGTAGAGAAACGTCTTACAGCATATTATGCAAGTAAGTTCAAGTATTACACTTCTATCATTTGATTTATGCTTTAACATGATCTAACCTATAATCATCTATACTAAATAGTGGAACGAGTGGTCGGTAGAAAACTTGTTTTAGTATATGATGCAGTGAGCTGTATACTATAGCGGGTCTAGCTGGTGCAATGTTTACCGTTTCTGCAACTGCCTTCGCTGCTATCTTCAATGTATCGTCTCCCGAACTATCTGATCTGTACCCCTCTAACTGGCAATTCATTGTGATTGTTATTGTATGTGGGTTAGTGACGACGATCGTTGCTGCCGTTGGCTTCTCCTTTGTTACATTATTTGGTGATTTGATGAGTCCTGTGCTTATTGCTGGTATCATCTACCTCTTTGTGGAATCACTACGGATGCTGGGCATTGGAGATGGCTGTCATCTATGGTGTATTCTATCCGAGAAGGTATATACGGTAAGAGTACTCTGTGCCAATGAGTTTGACCACACATCTCATACCTCCTCTAAACTTCAATTTCTTTTCTCATTGTTTTCAAAGGGTATTGTTATTGAAGGTCAGATGAAATTTGGAATGGCCCACTGTATTTTCTTTGCATGGTTTGTAGACCTCCAACTTCATCTAGGGCAAAACGATCAAACGCTACTTCGCTTTGCAAAGACAGCCAGCATAGGTTGGACAAGTGCCGGTGGAATGTATATTGGCCATTACTTTGCATGGATTGTGGCTGGTTGCATGTATGCTGTACAACTTCAAGAGGATCCTACAAAAACATCTGTTGCCCCGGGCCCAATTGCACAACTTTGTGGTGGAAACTTTGGGCTTTTCATTATCATTATAGCTGGATGGTCGACAGCAAATCCAATCATCTACAGTTCAGGCTTGGGTTTGCAGCATATATTTCCAAGTATGAAAGCTTGGTTATCGACAATCATCGTCGGCCTACTAGCAACTGCCGCAGCCTGCTTTCCTGCTCTAACCAATGGTATTATGGTATTCCTCACACTCGCAGGCATTATCCTGTGTCCGATGGGTGTATTCCTGTTTACCGATCATTTTGTATTTCCTCGTTTAGGTCTATCAAGTGAACTGTCATATAATCTCCGTGATGATGAAGAAGATGACAAATGTAATGTGAACAATTGGCCAGCTATATGGACATGGTTTGCAGTGGAAGTGATTTCTCTACCCGTTGCACTCTTAACACAAGTCTCTTCATACTTTACACCGATAATCACTCTTTGTTTTTCGTTTGTGTCTTATATTGGATTGACAAAGCTGTGGGTGAGAAAAGGCTGGATTGTATATGAAAAGGATGAACCTCGACACTCGCTCACTTCTATCATTGAAGAGGAGGAGACTCTTGAAGAAGAAGAGCAGGAAGTGTAACATGTAATTGATAGTTCAATGTAGTTCTCAATTCATAGACTGTCTACCACATTGTTCGCCTCCTTTCTCCAGAAATTATATTCGCCACCGTGATGTAATACATATCGTAATATATGATATCGTTTATCTTTTGGATAGACTTCAGTAGCCAATACATATGCACAAATCTCAGGATTTGTCATGCAGACGCTTTGCAATATAACTTGATCGTCACACAATAGCATTTGATGTTGTAGGAAAGTATCAATCATTTCTAGGAACAACTCCCAATATCGATGCCATGTATCTTTATACCCAGCCATCATACTACCGGCGTGATAAAAGTTATTCATATAGTTCTTCTTATTGTCAAAGAAGTTCACTTTCTTGGGTGGTTGTGGTACAAAAGGATCGCCTTCATTCCGTCTAATCTTGAATGATTGCATTAGTATCTCATCTCTTGGTATCAACTCATCATGTTGTATTATCGTTTTGGAATTGTAACTACCATCTCGAAAACAGCCAATGTCTGCCCACATGTATATCTCACTGTCGAAGAAGTTATGCTGGATAGATTGTATTATATGCCATATTTTATTCAACCATATCCAAAATAATCTATAATCTTTATGTCTATCCTTTTCTGTATCTCTATTGAATTGATCTATCCATAATGAATTAGGATATAAAGTACCCAATGGTAAATCATTAACATTCATTAAAATGATTACAGTACGATCTAAGGCGTGACTTCGAAATTGTATAATTTGTGGTAACAATTCATTGCTTGTAAATATTACCATGTTATCTTGTATAGAGAGGAAGTTTTCCATCCATTGACCATATTGAGATTCACCATGCTTCGAATTCAATTTGAAGTATGCAGTCACAATTGTACTTTTTGATTTGGTCAAATTAGTTGATAGACGATAGATATCAACTTCTTCATATGGTGGTGGATATTGTTTTGTATCTAATAGAGATTTTGCAGATGGTAGGCTTATATTCTTCTTACCTATTGTAATGTATGTGATTGTATTATTGTTGTTTGTATGTTTTGTAGTATTGATCGGCTCTGTTTCTGAGTCTGAGGATGATACATCATATCTATTGCTTGTTTCATTAGCGAGGAAATAGACTAGAATACAATACTAATGGGTATTGCAACTCGTAGACGACGAAATGATACCATCCTATTAGTGTCTTAGCAAATCTACTCTTCAATTAGGCATCATGGTTATAGTGAATTTAGTATATATAAGATAATGATAGCGCTTGGTTAACTTGGTTGCATGAATGGTTGTTGTTATTGTTGTTGGATTGTTGGCAAATATGCTAAGCCCTGCTAAGAAAGAATGGCTACTTTCTTTCTTGCTACAAGCTAGTATCTTTTATGATTGATGGAATGATTTGATCGAGAGGATCATTGTGGTTGATACAATAGTGGAATTGCAGCTCAGACTTGATTGAATTGATGAGGGATTGTTAGATACATAACACTAATAGTGGACGAACATAGCATAGCGAGGCGGCGGTTTACATCATACATCAATAGAACTCCATGGTTATGACAGAGTTTCCTCTAATAGAAATACTTAATAGTAACTCTCAGAGTTTTGATGATACTCTAAAGAACAAGTTACGATCATCTAATGATAATAATGATACAGATACAACTTTTAACAATGTTCAACGTCTATTCCAAACTGCTGCTCAGGCATTAGATCTCGAGTTGAAGAATGAACATCAACAATCTGATAATGATATTCATATTATTTGCAACGATGATATACAATCGCACTGCCATTGGACACCCGGTAGAATTGAAGTGATGGGTAAGCACACAGACTACGGTGGTGGAAACTCTTTAGTATGTGCTACGTCTTGTCGAGGTATGGCAATGGTGTCGACATTCATCGCTAATAAAGAAGATAGTAATGATAGTACAATGAAGATTACCATCATATCGGTGCTTCCGAGAGGACTCGAACATCATGCTACTGAAAGTAGTATAGCTTCATATCAAGTAGATAACAGACCTGTTGTACATCATACAATTCACATACCAAATATTAACCAACCAAACGATGAAGATGAATCAGACTCTAAAGTAATTGATTGGACGATATATCCAACTGCAATTATAAATCGGTTACATAAAAACTTTGGTTTATACCCCCACTCATCATCACCCACTGACAAAGTAACAGAAACCAAAGCAGCAGATGGTAAACCTTGTGTGCATATTGAGAAGGGTACAAGAATTGGAGGACATGTATTCATTGCATTATCATCTAATTTACCACCCGCTAGCGGTTTGAGCACTAGTAGTGCTTTTGTAACTGGGTTATATTTAGTATTGAATTCTCATTTGAACCTTTCGGAAACTCCTCAGTATGCTTATGCAATTGGGAAAGACGAAGAAGATGATACCATATATAATCTATCGACATATTTAGGAAATGCCGAGAACGGAATGGATTATATATCAACTAGAGGGAGCTTCATCTTAGATGGTACTGTTGACGGAGGAGTAGGAACATTTGGAGGCAGTGAGGATCATGCAGCTATACTTACAGGACAGAGTGGTGAATTACGGTTACTATCTTTTTGCCCTACTAGACCAGCTTCAGTCGATATGAGAAATGTTGTAAATGATCTCGTCTCATTAGATATTGTGGAAAACAAGAACTCACTGGAGGTAGAGACAAGTCTAGATTCAACAATACAACTACCTGATGATTTGGCATTTGTAGTAGCTTTCTCCGGAGCTAGAGCAGAAAAGGCTGGAGGTTCTGATGGTGACACTGATGCCTCTCTCGGGTATAACAGTGCTTCAGAGTTGGCAAGAAAGGCTTTTGATGCATACTACACTGGTTGTTTGTATTGATTGGTGAAGAGGACAATAGCAGCGGCAAACGATACTCTCTTGTTAGTCTATACTGTCGAACATGCCTAGTACCCGAGCAATCGGAACGAACTCAATATACGTTAAATTTATTAACTATCGATTGTAGCTGTCTCAAAAATAATTACCCACGAACCATCCGACTTACCCTGAGCAGAATGCTTGATATTGCTCATCATGCCCGACGCATGTTCATCCATTGCCACCAGTCCCCCATGAGGCATAAATAATCCAGTTTCCTCTGATTCGTCTTCGCTCATCATCCAAAACTGCTTCCCAAAGCAACCAATATTGAGAATATGCCGTACCTCTCCCCTCAATCCTTTATCCCTATGATAAGCATGGAACCCATCATCATCATAGCAACCAACCCAAAGATTAACAATTCGTTTATTGGATTTTTCTAAAGAATCCATCCAACTCTTCCAATCTATTGTTGTCATACTCAATAGCTTCTCCTCCAGATTGATTGCTTTATGATTATATCCGCTAGATTGAAAACCTCTGTCATTCCATCGTACATATAGAATACCCACTTCGATATTTATCTTTTTCAACTCTTTAATAATATCATCTGATGTGCCTTTGAAGAAGGTATTGCTAACTGATCTCACTTTGAGATTGTCCTCTAATTCTCCGAGGTTGTATAAATCTTTACCTCGACGTTGTAGTATAGGTATAGACGGTGGAATACCGACCATTCGATCGTTTGAAATAATAACATCAGATATAGTTCCTAGTTCCACCTGTCTCTTGAAATAATCAAATCCTATCCAAGTTGGGGCATTTCCTTCACCTTCTGTGGATGATGCACTAGTATTACCACCGCCACCTTGCGTTGATACTGCAAATATCGATGCAGTAGCTGCCGCTACGAGGGTGAAGGCTGCTAAGGCCTCTGGTACTATGATCATAGACAGTCGAGAGAGATAGAACTATGGGTAGGTAGAGAGATAAATATTGATGCTAAGAAACTTTGGCGATCTAACTTATCGCTCTTCATCAAAAATTGACAGGCAGACAAAGACAACAACAACCTTACTCCGTTCGTATTGAGATCAGCAAGATGAACGGCAATGGTAGCGGAGCGGCAACTCCATTCATTAATGCCTCCTCTAATGCTATCAATACTACTAGTTCAAAGTTTGATTTGCTAGGCAGCAAGACCAGCAAGAAACAACCTAATAATGATTCAGTCGAACAACCAACGAATGATGATGATAAATCCAATGGAAACAAACAAGATTCGTCGGCTGAGGATAATTGGTCGTGTAGTAAATGTAATAATAATAATCCATCATCAAAAATTAGATGTAGGAGCTGCTTAGCATGGAAGGATGACCAGCGGCGTCAGTTAACATCACCTTCTTTCCTTCAAACGAGGAAGAAGAGTAAGTTATTACACGATACCCTTTCTACGTGTGGTGGATCGGGGTCTGCTTCATTTAATAATGAAGGTTTGGGTTATAATAATAATGTGATGGGTGGTGGCGGTAGTGACAGTAGTGGGGCGGTAACAACAACAACTCTATCGACCAATGCGCTTTGCTTTGATAGTGGTGCAAGTCAAAACAACAACCCATATCATCAGGAAGGTATTAGTCACAATTGGCGTCGTATCTTACTGAATAATAATTTTGTTAGAGACAATGATTTTGAGGACACTAGCCGTATGCCTTATGGCAGTAGGAAGAAAGTACGTGATGAAATTCAATTGTGGAGTAGTCCTTCGGTTGGTGGTGGAGGAGGTAGTGCTAAGTTGATTCTTGGAGAATCGCCTATGAATGCTGCTGTATCAACCCGTTCTCCGTTGACATCCAATGAATCAAGAGCACGAGCTCCCTTTTCGCCACGTAATTTATTGGATTCGATTACCCATACCAATAACCATTCTTCTCCCCAGATTGATGGGAAAGAGAACGCAGGTCATTTGAAAGTAGATGAGCATGAAGATGATAATAATAACGAGCTCAATGAAGAAGAAGATAGTGGTGATGATTATTTAGGTGAATTGGATGAGTTCAAAGGCAAAGGAGATGGAGGAGCCCTTAGTCATTTTGATGTACTGTTAGAGGATGGCTTGATCTTCTCCCCTGATAGCGAAGAGATTACCCATGGACAGCCAAACACTTACCATACAGCTCCATCTGTTTCAATTGGAACGGCCAACTTCAACAGATTAGACACCATTGACAGAAAGAAAGTCAAGGGATATGACCCTGATTATGCGACGTATGTTAAATATGGTATAGAAGCACCTGAGAATTATGCCCCTCTTTTGCCAGCTGGTGCTGACAGAACGTGTCGGCGTACACTAATGACTCATCGCTGTGCATTATTAGCACAGTTTGGTAATATGAAACCGTCGGATATCCCAATCGAGGATCGATGGTGGGATGTATTGAATGTGTCAAAGGAGTTGTTTGAATTTCAATGTCTCCGGTGTGGATCAATGGCTAGGCTAAAGAATCTAAAAGCAAACAATTTGAAGCCCCATCATCAATCTTGCTCCCGAAGTCTTGAGCCAGAAGTATGTGAGCATTGTGGACTTGATAACGTCCAACTAGAGTTAGAAAAGGGAAATCAGATGTCACAACACAAGGTTGCCTGCAGAAATACAGCAGAAATGAGAGAAGAATTTGAGAAGAAGTTCCCTCTTCTTCAAATGTTCTACGCCGACAATGGAATAGGCCCAGAGGCAGGCGGTGTTATTAATATTAGCTATAGTAAAGTGGGAGTTCCGGTCAATGGTCGAACATACAGGAGGAAGAAAGGAAGTGGCGGATGGGAGGTCACGTGGAAGTATGGTGATGGAAAAGGAGAGAGTATCAAGCTCAAACATCTGTATGATTGGGCTCGTAACAGGACATTAGGCCGTTCTTCAAGTGATAACTCCAGAAAAATGGAGTTTCTACCTCCTGGTGACATGAGGGATCGCATGATTAGACTAGGATTCACAAAGGAGAGAGGATTCTTTGGGGGTGTTTGAGTTAGTAGAGTTGAGTCTGCATATTGAGTTGAGTATGAAAGAGTTTGAGGAGTATCCACTGCGTGCATACTCGTTCAGAATCATGGCAACAATAAGTAATAAAACGTTTTGTAACTCTTTTAAACTTTTAGCCTATTATTAAAAACGAGTTCCAAGTTGCTCTCCAAGATCGAGCATAACAAATCGTACCCAACTTTACTAGCTTCCTCTTCGTCACCGATGCGGTTGAAGGAGTTAATTGACACAATCTTTAGATTCTTGTGATTGGTTATCGCTTTCATCAATGGCCTAATTTCGCATTCATGGTCAAAGCTATCTCCCTCATAGTAAAAACTTGCCTCGGTAGTGATTGAAATGATATTGGTGGCCAAACATTAGCTGATGCCATTAGATATGAACGCAAATGTAGAGTAGAAACAGATACACCCAAGTCTGTAAAAACGCATATACAAAGAGGTATTCAAGATCGAGCAAGCTTATTAGCCTTTGGGTCGTCAGAAAAGGAAGAGTATGCTGCATCATTAGCTGCTCGATTTGAGCAATTCTATGACGAAAGTGAATGTCTTGTACCCGCAGCGGCATATGCTATAATTCAAAATAGATTGGATCTACTAGGATTAATTGTTGATGCATCACATCGAGGTGCTGTGAATCTGCTTCACAATCAGATTACAGAGACGGCTTGGTTGCCTCTGTGGGCAAGAGGTATAGAAACTGATTTACAATTGAATCCTTTACTGGTGAGAAAGCCGGCAATCACCACACAATTAGATGTACAACCTAATAGGATACAGGCTTTGGCTTCATCTTGCTTTGGTGCAGGCTTTGGAGGAAGTTGTTGGGCATTAGTATATCGACATCAAGCTGAGGAGTTTTCAAAACAATGGCAAAAGGCCTATGACGAGAGATTTCCTGTAGACGAGAGTAGTGGCAGCAGTGAAACGAGAGAGTTCTTTGTTACAAGTCCTGGGCCAGGTGCATTCTGTTTATAGTAAATGTATTTACTACTTATCACTTTGGATAACGATAATCATACTTTTCCATCAGATCCCTGTTCAACGCAGTACTAGCATATTCTAAATCTCTATCCGTCATACCAGTCAATCTCTTCTGAGGGTTACCATACTGTATCAAGGCTTTGACTAGACCATTTGCTCCTTTATGAATAGGCATTCCATTCTCTTTGGCACTACCTTCTATATACCTAAACTTCTCACGAAATACTCCGCCTACACAATCACATATTGTTCTTGTCACTTCTTCTCCATGAAATAATAAGTCTTCAAACCTCGTAGTCAAATGTGGAAATGTCTGTACTTCCCAATCTTGATAATACTTGTTCCATAGATCGAGTAATGAATTATAATGTAAGTATACTTTTGCAAACTTTACACCGACCTTTTCAGGCTCTAACCTATCAAGGACGTTCTTCTTTACAAGATTAGGACAATTATCTGGTCCATGATTCCATTGACATGTATAATGATGTCGACATTGACTACCCATCCAAGTGTATGGATCTTTAATCATTGTTACTGGAAAAAAGGCAGTGTGATTAATCGGAGTAGTATCCATGGCACTTACTGTTCCCCACATTTTTGCTGTGTGTTTCAGTCGATGAGTTGAGACAGGATTATGTTTACCCCATGGAGCTTGCCATCTCATACCATTCTGTTTTTGTTCTTTGTGTGTTGTAGAATGTTTAGCTTCTTTTATATCACAATTATCTTTCATTAATTGAAATAGTAAGTTTGTTCCTGTATTAAATATACCGGCTGGACCAATCATTCTATCCTCTGGCTTTACAGTCTGTTTATATCGTTCACATGTATCAAGTCCGTATATGATAGGTTTATCACCGTAGAGGGAAACGGCGTCATCCCAACTTGGTAATTGTGATACAGTTTCATCATCAACTTCTATGTTTGCAGCTTGCAATATCGCTGCTATTCGTTCATCTATCCGTGGTTTATCTTTTTGTTGTTGTATATTTGTTGTAGTATTATTTGTACCTAATATCATATTATGATGAGATATACTCTTCTTTTTATGCGGAGGCAAAGCATTATAAGATAATTGCTTTGTTTTATGAAATTCATCATGTAAATGGTCAGTAATCTTTTCCATCCTCTTCTTTTCATGTAAATGATGCAACCCTACCTCTGCCCCGCCATGTGGTTCAGTATTACCATTACCTTCAAAACTTGTATGTATGGAATACCATACAAACAGTACATCTGCTACTGCTATTATAAATACAAGAGTTGTTATCTTTGCAAAGTTATTGTTGGATTTCTCCAATTTGATACTTTGTTTTTGTAGACTACCATTTGTTATTGCAAAGTTGTTGTATGTATTTTGCTGTTTCTCCGATTTGATACTTTTTTGTAGACTACCATTACTCGATGGTGGCGGCGTTGCAGCCGACGATCGAGATCTGGACTTGATACTACCATTACCGCTTGATGTATTAGATGTAGGCATCCTTTAGAGCTGTTGTTACAGATAGGGGTATACTGTTTACTGTTTTTTAGTAAATAACCGCACTCCGCACCGCCAGTAAGTTTATGTATCCTTCTATATCTTTATCTATGACGATTTGTACTCTGATACTATAAATCGAAAGAGCGTTAAATTCCAATCTAGATGCTACGTTGTTGGTATACGAAACAATATATTGACGATAGAACTAATGCTAACCTATTGACCTATCTACTTACCAGTAAACTGCGCAATAACATTTTTACAAATTAAAGACTCCCGATTACAATTTGACCTGATCAGCTCTCATCTCTCTCTACTTATCAATAATATAGCAACTTAAAACCACCGCCTTAATAAAGCAGATAGGTGGAATATCTATTATATTATTTAGGCGTGTGGGCTTGAGCTGCTAGTGCGTGGCGCAGAATATCGACAATACCACACTAAAAAAAAGAAGTTCAGCAAACATCACAAAATTAATATGGCTACCAATCTATTTGGTTCACCAACAACAAACACCGCTAACTCTGCCCTTGCGGCTGGTACTAACAAACCATCATCAAAATCATGGTTCGAAGAAGATGATACATCATCAAAGTCATGGTTCGAAGAAGATGATACATTATTTTTATCAAAATTGTTATTAGGTGAAATTACTATTACTACTAACAAGGAGGATGAATTAAATGGTAGATTTGATAGAGTACGTATTCGATTGGAAGAGGATTTATCCCAAATTAATGATGTTGTAGGGAGTGGTGGTGGAGTAGGAAGTAGTATTGGCGAAAGTGATGGATGGTGGGATAATTTAATTAGTGATGCCTCTTCTGGTTTTAAAATCACTTCAACCTCCCAGCCATCATCCACCTCAACCAATAATGATAAGAAGGAATTACCAAAATCATTTACAGCAAATGAAGGACAAATTCATATCCGGGCATTAGTTGATTTATTTGGTATTAGTGAAGAAAGGGCTGTACAGATTACATTGGCTAGTTTACGTACTTTTGCCGCCACGGTTGGTGGTGGTGCCTCTGCTGCTGATGGCTCCTCCTCTACTTCAACACCAACTAACAATACTAGTAACTCAGGAGATAACAAGAATGAACCAGTAACAACACCTGAATCAAACTCAGACAATAAGGAAAATAAATCACAATCTCAATCTTCAGAAGAGGAGAGTAAATTACGTTCCTTATTAGGTACCACTCAATTATTCCAACATGTATTATCATACCATCGATTACAATTTATTAGTAGATTACGTATTATTACGGAATGTTTACGATTGGAACAAGAGGTTAATGAACATGACGATGATAATGTGGAAAGTTATGAAATTATTATTGGCAGGTGTTGCAAACAATTCTTAAATGGGTTAGATACCAAATTGAAATTAAATGACAGTAATAATCGTGGATTATTCTATCTATTATTACGATTATCAACTGGACCAACATTATTTGGATTGGGTAGTTTAGATTTACCACATTCCATTTCTAAATTATACGGCAATAACAGTTCAACCTCCAACAATACAAATGTAGTATTGCAGGGTAGTGAAGAGACAATATTATCAATCCATACTGAAAGTTCAGAGGCAATACTAGTATTGTTATATGATCGTATAAATAATGGTGTGCAGCGATTTGATTTATATCTAATATTGGAGGCTTTGAAAAATTGTAATAATTATGAATTTGGTATGACTAGTAGTCAATATAGTAAATTTGGTAGAGTATTACAAGGTGGTATTAAGGGAGGAGTTGGTATTGGTTGGCAAGAACATTATCAATTATTACATAATACTTCCGGGTTGGGAAGTTATGATACAACACTGTCGTCATCGGTTAAGGTAATGGAACAGACGAAATATCGATTAAATGGTATTTGGGGATTGATTTGTGCTGAATGTATGGGATTATGGCATACCACTTCCTCTTCCTCAAGTACTGAAGATGGAGAAAGTTGGATTAACAATCATCCCTTCTTCACTAATGGATTGGACAATCAACAAACACAAATTGAATTAACGTCAATACATCAAAAGATTAATGAATTGGGAAATTGTGTTAAGGAACGACGTAATGTTGCCTATAATGCATATAAGAAACAACATCGAGCAGCACAAGTAGGAGGAGGGGGATTAGATTCAGATGGTGAATTATGGGGTGTACAGGCACCTGAATCGATATGTCTATTGTCATTTGGTTTATTAGTACGTTTGGCAAGTATGTCGTCGTCGTCTTCACAATTTACTAATGATAATGAGTTTGTGAAGAAGTTAAGTGATTGGGGTAATGAATGTTCACAATTGGCAAATGATGAATGTGGTGCATTTGCATATTTACATCAAATAGTTGAAGGGTTGGTATGCAATCCTGGCGGTGGTACTTCATCATCATTAGAACGAAGACGGTTGAGATCAATTGGTAATGAAAAGCTGGCATGTGATTTATTAAAACGGAGTGAATTTGAAATGTTGAATGAACAACAAAACCTTGCCTTGATGGATGAGGGTATGGCGGTAAATGACGACAGTGACAATACTGAAGAAGAAGACTTGTTAATCAATGATGCAGCATCAATTGTATATGCATCAATTGCACGTGAAATACTAACAGCTACTATCCGATCATTCCGTGAGGCATTATTATCATTAACATCACGTACATCAGCTGTTGAGAATATTGGAATGTTGGCAGATTTAGCATCAGTTATTTATCGCAATTCCAAGATATTATGTGAATCATTTTGGTTAGATTGGGAAGAGTTTTGTCAACAGGGTAGTAGTGATGATGATGCTATGAACGACGACAGTAACAAGGAAGAGTTGAAGGGCGGGGAACCATTGTGTTACCTCCTTGATGCGGCACATACATTGGCAGTGTCTACATTGAGCGAATTAAAGAGTCAACAAGGACAACAGCAACAGCAACAACAGGCTGTGATTCACTACCTCAAGCCATTATCAACATTTCTCAATCTGATTGTATCATTATGTGCCACACCGTCAATGGTTCGTAGTATATTGACTTCGGATTTTCTACCTGATGGTTTGATTGGTAGTGCATTGTCGGTCGTTGCCGCTTTGGCACCACTTTTATCATCATTAAATGAATCATCGACTGGTCACGAGGGTGTATCATCAGAAGAGCGTAGTACTGTCAAGTATGCTACCACAATCATTCAATCAATATCAACACTTGCCAATCTGGGTGGTAAGGATGCCACCGATTGGGTACGCAAGTCTCTCTCTGGTGGACCGAGAATGATTTGCAATATTGCTCGTGAGGTATTACCTCGTACACAAAGTACTCTGGAAGGTGAATGTACAGACCTTGCGGCCTCGGCCTTGAATTTATTAGTTGACTTATTAGTGGATGCAGATGTCGAATTCCAAGTAGAAACTTGTAATTGTTTCCTACCCATTTCTACTGGTGGTTTTGGAGAAGGAGATAAAATGAGTGGATTTGCACAATTTGTTGTCACTGGTGGCGGAGAAGAAATTACTCTCTCGATTATGTCCATTTTGAATTCTCTTTCCGTAAATCTTAGACGAATTGTGTTTGATTCAAGGAGTGTCTCGTCGTCGGGTATGGTACTTGGTCTCATTGAGACCATCGGTAGCGGAGTAATGGTTGCATTAGATGTCCTATCTTCATTAGCATCAAGTGGTGAAGTTACCTTTCCCACATCCAAGGTACAAGTTGCCACCGCACATGCCATCCTTTCATCTGTGACGGCAACATTGATTAGTCTGAAGCAAGTTCTCTATCTCCATGAAGACGATAACGTCCGAAGTCTTGCATTGAGTGTACGAAATGATATCGTTAGTACACTTTCATCTTCCACACCGTTGGGTCAAGTGATTGCCTTCTTATCTTCAATACCAATCTCATTAATGTTAATGAAATCTGCCACATCATCAAGGAATCTAGCCGCGGTTATTGATTCCGCTTCCGCCGTACAACACGAGAAGAAGAAACAAAATGGTAGTTCATACGGTCCATGGGGAAAGTTTGTTACACCCAAGCGAGCGTCACAACGAAGGGCAACTGCTGCCAAGAAACAAGGCAATCCAAATACTGAAATGCTTGAGAACCTGGCAGATGACGAAGACGATGGACATTCGGAGTTGTATAATGTGGTGACAATGGCACTCTCCTTGCTTCTTGTGTGGGGTGAAAATGCAGAGGACATTGCAGCTACTTTATCAGAAGAGAGCCCTGACCAAAATGTTTTATTGCAGGCTAGTCCATGTACTCTACTTTTGAGCAAGGCATCTCCTTCTTCTCTTGTACCCCAAGCTACCACGACCATGTCAAATGTTGCCAACTTGAATCTGATTTCACATCTTGTCGGCAGTTCAGAGGATGTCTTAGCTGGCGGGGCCAAGTCTGATGCTGCGCTCTTATCTTCAAAGGTGGTAAGGCTGTGTTTGCGTCATTCAACTGTGGCTAGTGATCCTAGTATCGGATTAAGCACCTTCCGTGCGGCATTAGGTGGTGGACGGCACATGTTCAATGTTCTACTTAATGCTGTTGAGAAACTTGTTGGTGATGATGCCTCTGACACTTACTCTCAAGGCTTGGGCCGTGTAGCTCTATTGGCAACGACCATGTTGGAATCGGTGGCAGTTAGCGCATCAACTCAACCCGACCTCGCTCAATCCATACTTCTTCGGGGCGAGAATAAACAAGATTGGAGATTAGTTGACAAAATGGTATCAATTATCACTAGTACTGGCGAACTAATGACAAAGTCTCGTGAAGATCAAATAGATGAGAGGATGCTTAATTTACAGTCCTTGCTAACATGTGCCTGTCTCAAGGTTGTATCAGAGCTGTGGAGTAGCTGTAGACTTACGACATGCAAGAGAAGACCATCCAACTCTGATGGTGCTCATGCGTGTGAATCCATCGTTGCTCATCTCACAAACAAAACGAGCACAACATCTCTCGTGGCCAATGCTGTCGTAGAGTTGACACGATGCTCATTGTTAGCAATCATGTCACTAGAGGAGAAGAACTCGATGCAAGACGAGATATCAACCGTGTTAGTGAATCAGAAATGTATCTTGCTCGACATGTTATCACTTTCTCTTGATATCATTTCAATAGAAACGGTGAGTAGAGTTCAGGCAAAGGCTCAAGGAGGGATCAAGTTTATTGAAGATCTTTATGATTCAGGACCAATGGATTGCTGGAAAGTGCTCTTGTCATCCAGTGATGCTTCGGCATCGGCGGCATCTTCATGGCTAACATCCTTTACCGAGTCGGTTGGCAGAACTGGCACAGCCAACTGGAACCTTGCTTCATTCTCCTATGCTAATTCAGCTGAGAAGGACACTTCCTCTTCATCGTGGTGTTCTGTTGGCTTGGGTGCAAGTTTTGCTCGAGCATTGGATTCTGATTCCAACAACAGTGCAAATACATTCAAGAGTTGCAACGCTCTTCAAGTGCTGGCTCGATCAGAAGCATCATTCTCAGCTTCTTGGACTTCATTCTTCGAAGTAGTGACAGCCAACGTCTATGCAACACTACCAAGTAACGAAGTCTATGCACTAACAAGTACTCTTGTTGATTGCACGCTGACAGCTCTTTCATCAGTCTCCGTTTCAAAGATGACGGCAGAGTCGTTACTATCTAGTCAAGGTCTGCTCGAGAGCAGTGATACTAAACCTGTCGAGGAACTGTGTTCATTACTCCTCTACTCTCTCAAAATCAAACAAGATGTAGGTGACAGTGCCGAATCGAGTGGAGCCAAGAGTGTTCTAGAAATGATTGAGCGTTTGTATGAATCTTCCAACAAGCTGTTTGTAATGACTCAGCTTGGATCAGTAGCATCAAATAGGAAAGAAACTGTCTGCTTGATTCGTCAAAGCCTATTGGCATCGGCACTTGTACTAATATCCGAGTTTGAGAGTCTTTCACAAGCTAATAGATCTCGTGATGACATGGTAAAGTACAATGATTTAAGAATCGGTCTCACCGACCTTGCAGTGAACGCCCTTCAATCACTGAAGTATATTCAGCAAGGAGATGATAATGATAATGCAGCCGTCATCTCTGCACCATCTAAATGCGGTTATGGTTTTGGTAGCTCAGCCGCTGACGACACTGATGCAGCCCAAGGAGCGTCATTCCAACTACTTCGTACATCATTGTCGTTGCTATCTCGTTTAGCCCCCACAACAATGGATTCAAGCTCCAAGATGAATGACTTCTTATCATTGACTTATGGAGTGGACTTTGCTTCATGTTTGAAGGAAAGGAATGCTATTCATTACATTCAATACCATCTTGATGCAGCCTCAACTGTTGCCTCATTGACTTATCAAGCGGTTCATGCAGGAACATCCACTCACTCTGTTGCAATGATTCATCATAATGCTGTTGACATTGTTCGTGTCATCACAGTATTCTTCCACACACTGACAGATGCCGGCTCGACAGTCCTTGACATACTACTGCTCTTGGCTGACAATAGAGTCTTTAGATCACTCATTGACAATCCTCTAATGAAGACGGCTGGCAAGACTTGGTCTTCAAACACCGAATCATCAATGGGAGCTGATGATCAGGTAATGTCAACAATCACTCGGCATCGTGGATACTACACAAGCTTCCCAAGACAACAACCGGGAAGCAAGTCAAAGCCCAAGCCGTGTTCACAAAAAGACTCGGCCCACTTTGTATGGCGTGAGGTGATTAGTATCTTTTCATCACTGTTAAGATCTGCAAGATGCCAAACACAAGCTCAACAGACCAACACTGTCCGTCAATTGGCAAGTTCAACACTTGATTTCGTCTCAGCATATGAGTATGTTTTATTCTCTTGCTTAACATCAATGTTGAATGAAGCAAAAGCTCAAAGTAACAAGTCAAACAAAGGGCAATCGAAGACTTCATTCTCATCAAGCATCAAATCAGCATCATATGCATTTACACCGAACCTTTTATCGGAATCATCGGCTATTTCCTCTTTATTTGCCGAACTTTGCAGTGATGGAGATATCAGGAATGAGTTTGCACGTCAATGTAGTAGTATTTATAAAAGGGTACTTTCAACAAGTGCCGAGATGACGAAGATATCATCTGCTTTCCTCGGAGCTATCAGTAGTGCTAGAGAGCTATTCCTGGCGTTGGAGAGTGCAAGTACAATCACAGGATCTTCATTTGCCGAGGGAGTTCATCCTCTGCTAGTAGATGGTATCCCGCATGCCCGACATGAGGCTATCCGTAATGCTCACTTTGCTCATAGTTGTTGTATCCTTGCTACAGCCGAAGACTTCAAGAACTCTCACATTGCAACAACCAAGGCTGCCAAAGCTGCTAGTGGAAAAGATTCAAGTTTGGAACAGAGCTTTCAAATCCATGTGAACAACAAGCTTATTGCAGAGGTTGAGTGTGTAGCTGGACATTGTTTATTCAATGCTCTGAGTGTCTTGTCAGATACACATCCTTCCTCCAACTCTTTTGTTACCTTTACAAGGGAGGAAGCGTCACATATTAATGTAGCTGAAGTGATCAAAGCAGGGACTACAGTTGCACTCTCATCGTCGTCCGTTGGTGCTCAACAGTTTCAGAGATATCAGGTACAATCGAATGGAAGAGATGTTCAATATGCTCGCACCCTGGGTGTTGATCAATCTCGCCGTACCATATCAGTGGAGTTTTCAAACACTGGAGCTATTGACCGACATGTTCCTTGGTCATGCATTGTCGGCATGGAGGATACGTCCAAAAGACATTGTGTGTTTTCTTATTTACCAGTGCCAAGATCAATAGCTGAAGCAGACACTCCTCAAGGCCAACCTTCATTAGGAAATCTCATCTTAGCACTCAAGTGGTGTCGACATGTAGCCTCCACATCAATGAACGAGTCAAACGCTAGCTGTTCTTTACCTCTAATCAAGTGCATTACAGAACGGACAGCCATCTTGCTGTGCACAGAGGTGCTTCTACACGATGAAATAAGAGGAGGAGCAACACCTCGCGATGATGATAGTAGAAGAATTAATATGCAATTGCTAGACTTGTTTGAGGATGACTCTCCAAGTACTGATGCCGGTCTAGCACCATCGTCACCAAGTGGAAGAGGAAGTAAACAAAACTTTGCCCTTGTATTGGGTGAGGATCTTATGGCTAGTATTCAGAACAATCTTCAGATTCATCTTGAGGCGGCGTCTATTGAAAGAGCCGAGGAAATGAAACTATGGGCTCAAAACAACGCTGGCTGGGATAATTCAAGCTTATTAGGATCTAGTGGGAAGAGACAAGGTCGTAGATCACCGTTTCGATTAACAAGGAAGCTGTCATCTGGAGATCTTAGCAGGTAGAGAGATTAGGCATAAAGATGAGGTCATCCCTTCTATATATAAACAGTTATTTTAAGGTAACGACAACTTATCTACCTGAGCCAGATCAACATAAACTTCTTCACAAGCAAGGAGAGCTCACCACAATCCTAACATAAACCTCCCAATAAGAACAATAGCAACGGCAATACTAACAAACCCTGTAGTAATGATGATTGCATTCTTCTTCCTCCGACCTAATAATCCTTTATATTGAGCTTTAGTAACTGTATTCTTCAAACGTTTTCTATTCTCTTGTGACCCCTCATCGATAGATGATCGAAACAACCGTTTTCCACCGGCAGAAGTGCTCTTCTTGCTACTAGACTTTCGTCTCCGCACAGATGATGCTGGCTGCTCCTTATGAAAACGTTGTTCATGCACAATGGTTCTTCTAAATTTCACAGAAGAGGAAGTTTTTGATGCAGATTTGGGTGCTGTTTGACGAGGAGAGTAAGAACGTGGAGTCGTTTCTTGTACTTGTTCATTCTTATTCTGAATGTCTTGTTGCTTCTTAGGATGTTGAGGCACCACTGGAGACGACTGTTCCTTGATACGAGGAGATCTTCTTGGTGGAGGATGTAAACGAGGACTTCTTCTTATATCAGGCTTCATCTTTAGTTGCATTATGATCCAAAGATAGTCAATCTTCATCTTCTTCGTAGATTTTTAAACGGGACTCCTTTGGCAAAATGGCACATTTCACATTGCAACTGGCTAACATTTAGTGGTAGGTTGTTGCATACTACACTAGGGTCTCCTTTCGTAACCATTCATTACCTCTATACACTTTTCTCTATAATCATCATCCCAGCTGCTTAAAGAGTACCGCTTGCGTCTATATCCAAAGAGCTGCAACTACAAACATAATATCTTGTGCACATGAACCATCGGTGCACCTCGAAACTATACTACACAACAACTGATACTGATTGCTATCCATAATATACACACATACAATAGTATCATCTCTCTCAGTAGTATTAACTGACCATCTTTTCGTGGAAGACTGAGCTTAAAATGAATAGTGCACAACGACATCAAAGCCCAGTACCGACAATATCAACAACACATATCAATAATAGAGCGAAACTAATCAGACTATTACAGATATTTAGTGCAAAGTTAGTACTTGAAGTATTTGGCGGAGGAGGTGCTGTATGGGGATTTAGTGAAGCGATTGGTTTACGAACTGCATCAAACGTATGGTTCTGGAGACCGGTTGCATTAGCAGTTGGTACTATTTTCTTCTTTCGATGGTTTGGGCAAATACAAGAGTATGTTATAGAAGAGAATATTAAGAGTCCACAAGCCTTTCAGTTAGTTAGTCCAAGAGGATTTCAGTTATCACGGTTCATGAGTTGGGATGATGAAGACGAAGACAATGAGCAGGTACCTCTTTCACCCCAAAATAATGTCAAAAAGAAAATGTCGTACACATGATGTGCACAAACTCATACTTCATGTGTCGTTGTTTAACATATTACCAACCAAAAGATTCTTTGATAACAAGAATTTGATGGTTGGTACTGAGTTATTGATTGTAAATGTAGTTAGTGTGTTAGATTAGAAGAATTTGGAGTGCCGATGTTTGTCATCACACAAGATAGGACGAGAAGTGGATTCTCTTTACAATGGATGTGATGGTGATGCTATTAGCTAGAAGTAATGTGTAGAATTAGAACCAAAGATATCAACCAGACTTCTTTCTATATTTATGTTGGCAGCGGCGGAGCTGGATAGCTGTATTTTCTCATCAAATGAGTATCCACAGTTTTGCTAGCATATATTCTATCCCTGTCTGTAAATCCAGTCAATCTCTTTCCTGGATCACCGTATTGAAGCATTGCCTTGACAAGACCATTTGCACCTTTATGAACTCCTCGTTCTGGTTTGGCACTATCTTCTACATATTCAAAATCCTTGGTAAATGTCCCTCCTACACAATCACAAGCTATTCTTGTCACCTCTTCTCCATGGAATAATAAGTCTTCAAATCTTGTAGTCAAATGTGGAAAAGTCTGCTCGTCCCACTCTTCGTACCACTTATTCCACATGTCTAATAATGATTCATATGTATTCATCTGTAATGCAAACTTAACTCGTACCGTTGACGTTTCATCACGATCAGTAACTCTCCATCGAATTAAATTTGGACAGTGTTCATCATCATGACCCCAAAATGTTGTGTACTTATGTCTACATTGTGATCCCATCCATGTATACGGGTCTTTGATTAGAACGACAGGCATGAAATCATCTTGTTTAATGCCCTTTCCCCATGCCTTGGCAACATTCTTAAATCGATGTGTGGTCGGGGGATTGTGTTTTCCCCAAGGTACCTGCCATCTCATACCGTTTCGACGTGGTTCTCTTTTCTTTGTATGTGCTTCAGGAATATCACAATTAACTTTCAACAATTCATGCAGTAAGTTTGTTCCTGTATTAAACATGCCTGCAGGACCAAGCATCCGATCTTCTGCTGCAACAGACTTGCGATATGGTTCACATGTTTCTAATCCATGCACAATTGGACTTTCACCATAAAGTGAAACAACATCTTCCCACGATGGCAATTGTTCAGATAGCTCTTTTGTAATTTCAACACTTGCCGAGTGTAATATCTTAACAATCTTTTCATCAACACCATATGTATCCATACCTTCTAATTCAGCACGTGTTTTCTTTGGCTTGTAATCATCATTCCCTTCATTTGGTGGGATGGGTGTGCCTAATAGTTTTATCATACCTTCTGATACCTTGGTATCATTTGGATTGTATTCGAATGGCACGACAGGTTCACCATCTGGATATGGATTCTGTCCCAACTTTGACATTGCATCTTCATATTTACTCTTCCACCCTATTATTTCTGTTTCTAATTCTTCAATCTTTTCAGAATCTGATAGATTATCAAAAACAAAATTATTTGCACTCTTATTCTTTGATACCTTCTCTCCTAATCCTAATATATTCCTAGCTTCTTCAAATTCTCTCTGTGCTCGTTTATCCTTGTCGCTTATTTGATGCTTATTATAATGACTATTACCCAAACCAATCTCATCTTCTACCAATTGAATCTCCTCTTCCACAAATTCTTCACCCTTTTTAATACCATTTAATATACTTGTATATAAGTTTGATACACGTCTACTTTCATGTAAATGATGCATACCCGCTTCTGGGCCGTCTATTTCATTCTCATCTAAACTATTAAAGTAATCCAATACATATACCATGTCGAATATAACTACTATGAATAGCAAAACTAGTAATTTTTGAAAGGTGCCATTCATTATTATTGAGTTGTTATTGCTGCTCATACTTCTTTGTGGTGTTGGAATAGGAGATCGTCTACCCCGTAATCTTGGTGGTGTTATTGATGACGTCCTTCTATTGTATTGATGACCGTTCCTATTCGGCGGTGGTTCGTCTACTTCATCTGAACCTCTATGTTTTATCTCGGAATATTCTGTTGGTGAATAGTCTTGCCGTTTTTCATGACGTATAATCTTACGTCGTCCGTTAATACTACCATTACTTAAAGATCGGTCATTATCTTTTATGCTGCTGTTATTGTATTGCTTCATAGCTCTTTGTACACCTCGAGACATGGTGGTGGTATGTGATATTCGTTACAAATAGCACGGTGCACCAAGTTAAGTTTTATTGCAATGGGTTTATGAGTTAAAAAAAATGGGCCCAAAACTAATCACTCAAGACCAGTACTATATACATATATATTATCACTGTAACTGCCGTATATTCCTGCATAGTATTTATTATCCAATAGTAACCAATCGTTGAGTTACTAGCAGCACAGCCCTTTTCGTGGGCTAGCCCTGCCGCGGGCAGGTTGTATAGTTGTATTCCCCCCAAAAATAAATCGTACGATCTTGCAATAATTTAATAGTTACTGCTACTTCTATTATAACCTATGAAGTATGAGTAGTAGACATATAGCTAGTGGCCGTTTTGGTGGCGGCGGCGATGATAGGGCGTCGTCGTCTAAAGTGACAATCAATATTCATGAAGCAGCTCCACTCGACTCGGATGAGATACATCAATGTGGCTCTCATAGTCCAAGAGATGCTAAGGATGGCTCTACTGCTGTCAATATTGATAATACTGAGTATAGTATAATAGGATATGAAGACCCAATCAAACTAAATGAAAGGTGTGTTACTTTTAATGTGCGCATATGATATGTTCATGTGATATGTGCACGCCATCTTGTGTCATTTTTTATGTGATATGTGACATATGATATGCTTTTTGTATATTATTAATGAGTTGATATATGTCACTAACCCTGTATCATCATATTATACGAAACAGTACACACTCCTTCTTATTCACAGAACCAACATGTTCAGTACCATTCATTTTTGCATTAGGTATAATAACAATATCCTACGCATGCTTGATATTAGCACTATTCAATAATATAGCGGAAGATTACACACCCAGGAACCCATTATCAGTACCCGTTGGTATAAGGTAAGTAGATTCACTGTGCAGTAGTAATGTGGTTTTGTTAGTAAAACTAAACCCCCCTCTCTCCCTCTTTTCTTGGATATGCTTGTGACCATTGTGTGGAATTAATTTCTGGTTCCCTAAGCTGGGACGTTAAAGTTGCCCAATATTTGGCATTAATAATTGGATTGATCATGGAGGAGGAAATACCAGAGGCATTATACTTGTTAAATATGATATCAGAAAGGTCATTATATCAGAAGGAACCTAACCTTTTATACAGTAAATTCGTTGCAACGGCATTTCTTCGAGTTTGTTTTGGCTACTTCTTTATATTAAACATGTTTGTGGTAGTAGTGCAAGCAACAGGAGTTATTGATATATTCTTTGACGTTTTGGCCTTACAGTTTCTACAACAAGTCGATGGAATAGCATTTAGACTGGCAAAAATGGATGTGTTTGGGAAGCATATAAAGAGGGCCTCAACAAGAAAGTGCTTTAGAGTAGAGTTCGAAAAGCTACCGTTTGCAAGGAGAAAGAAGATGTCAATCTTTGTCAAGATCATGTATATCTTTAACTTTTGCGGCTTATTATCAGCAATGAGTGTGGTCACTTACAGACAAAACACAGGAAAGTCCGCGTTAGTATTATTTTATCATATGATTTCGTGTGTTTCATGTGAAGTACCAGTGATTTGACTACTTCATTTGAACTTGGTTTGTATTTATTTGATTACCTTTAAACCGCATGTACTAACATATGTTACGATCATCTCTCTATCTTTATCACAAATCGCGATAACGCGCATCTTCCAAGGATACTATTATTGTCCATCCATAAGAGTTTTAATGGAGGATGATATTTGGATAGGAGCATTTGTTGTGTCGATCGATGACGAAGGGGTTGTTCAGCTAGGTGAAAGGAATGATCTCATCTACTCATACTTCAATGGAGTTTATGTTATCAATGGAACACGCCACGGACGTCCCATTTATGTAGAACAGTAAGAAGTTGATGAAATTCACATGCTTGTTTGTTATAGTTTTTCATATCACTCACATGGTAGTGTCTCCTTCCCGTCGCAGAAACAAGTTTGACGATTCACCATACATGAAAAAGACGCCAGCCACTATTCAATATTGCAAGGAAGAGAAAAGCTGGGTCTTCATGCATAAAAATATAAGGAAGGAAGACCCAAACATCCGGAGTGGAGATACATCTTGTCCATGGTTATTACGCAGCCCAGAGACTGTCTCTTATGATTTGCTTGAAGTAAATGGCGCCTGGACACAATGGACAGGAGAAGTATCAGACGGTGCTTCTTTTGGAACAACCTGTAATACCTGCGATTCGGAGGCAGCTTGCAATTTTCATGGCACATGCTCGGATGAAGGCATTTGCGAATGCCACACAGATGAGAATGATATACCTCTCTTTGTCGGAACGCACTGTAAATTCGATCTGCCATGTGCTCAACTCAAAGGCAACAATAATGATACGTGGGATGTGATTCCAGTGACAAGAGATTCAGTTTGGACAGCTTATGGGCGTGGCGTGTACGTCGTAGATCATGCAACCTTGAACAAGACGATTCCTGATGAAGATGCGGTAATCTTACTATTCAGTGGATCAAGGTGGTTTGGAGCATATTACGAAGGAGGAATGTGTTTCGACTTTGACTGGTGGTATGATCATGCCAGAGAATTGCATTCATTCTGGGATAAGACTTATACGGAATTTACTCGGTATGTTTCTGAGCCAATACTAAATAGCGATCCAATAGCGGTAGATTTTTATGAGATAGGCCGTCGAGGAGAGAAGTACGGTCCGCTTGGTGAATTGCTACCATTACAAGATCCTCCAGGTTCAGGCTATTTCGATTGTGTGGATACAAATATGACACTACTTGAAATAATATCGCAACGATTTGATACAGATACTACCCCTGCATCATGCCTTGTGACCAATGAGACGTCTTCGACTGCATTGCCTGATGAATTATAACTTACATAATTGCTAAATTAAGCAGACTAGATACGCCGAATATACAAATAATACTGAATCAGTACTCATTGTTTTGCTTCACTTGTTGTTTATTTAGATCAATTTAGATCATTAATGTTTGTCAGCATATTGACAAACGAGTACTGTTCTGCAACTCCCCCAAAACTCTGAAAAAGTAAATGCAATACCCACATAACTCTTATGCCAAGGCTTTCTCAATAGAATCCATAACTTCAGCAGAAACAACATCAGGCTTCTGCGAGCCATCAACTTCGACTGAAATATCGGTATAACTTCCCTTCACTGCGTCAACGTTAGCATGAAATTGTTCAAGTCTAACCTTAACCTTCTCTTCAGTATCATCACTCCTTTGTTCCAATCGAGCTAGAATTTCTTCATCTTCCGGAGGGGAGAAAGTCATGTGATATATCTTTCCAGTTTCAGGATCCGTACGACGTCCTACTACACGTTCAATTAAAGCCTCATCGGGTACATTTAAGAAGATGAAACAATCAGCTGAAACTCCCGCGTCAGCTAGTGCTTCGGCTTGTGCTGGTGTACGAGGAAAGCCATCAAGTAGCCACCCAGATTCAGCACAATCTGATTCATCAAGTCTATCCTTGACCTGATATAAGTATTGTATACAAATCCAATATCAATCAAATCATATATTGCAAATTAAAGGTAATATTGTACCAATGCACCAATTCATTTCAATTGTGAAATCAGGCAGTACCAATTCAATTTCAATATATTGCAAACCAAAGGTATCGTATGAGGAACATCCTTTTTGAAAAACAAATATAAATGCATATAATACACACAAAACTTACAACACCAATAATTACTTCATCTGGAACTAATTTACCAGCATCCATAAAGTCCTTAGCCTGCTTACCAACATCAGTACCGGCAGCAACAGCGGCTCGTAACATATCCCCAGTACTTAAATGCACGACACCAAATTTCTCCTTAATAATTTCACATTGTGTACCCTTTCCTGAGGCAGGTGCTCCTGCAATGATTAGTTTTGGTGCTTTACTGCCGGAAGAAGAATCAGCTGATGAATCTATTGCAGTGGAATAACCACGTTCTTCTGCCCATTTGGTACGTGAGGCAATCTTTTCTTTATTCTTACTTGCATTCAGTGTAATGATGGATGATGGACGATGTTGTGCGCGATTGTTGATATTGTGTATTGATTGCGGTATAGATGATGGCACGGTGAAGGCATTCACTGCCGTAGCAAGGAGAGCAATCGATAAGAGGATTGATTTCATCTTTATAATAATTATTTATACATGAAGAGGAGGGGGAGAAATAAATAATTATGACGAGATGTGATGACTCGAAAAAAGTGGATTTCAATGGAACGGTATCCTTGAGGAAAGTTTGTGCCGATACATACATACAGTGTTGGAGAAGGGAAGCTTGCCTTTGGGTATATTTATTCGAGAAGTAACTGCGGAGATTGATAAATATATAAATCAAACTGTTAATAAGCTATGGAGCCGGGGGAGAGCAGTATAAATGATAAACAGGATTCCACATCCAATAATAATACCACAGACACAAGTGAAGAAAGAAAATACAGAGCTATGGAATCACCACCAGAGGAGATTGCATCAAATAACAATACTGAGCAACCTATACAAAGACAGGATACTGCCACAGATAGCACTTTCTCTTCATTGCAACAACAAAAAAGTACTACTCTTGTCCAAGATGATGAAATAGCAGTCTATATACAACGTTCAACTCTACAATGGGATGATTTTATATACTTTTTAACAAATGTCGAACCAGCACGGTTTAACTTTCCAAAACCGCCCAATCTTAATGTATCCGATGATTCTTGGGCAGCACTGAAACTTCGAGTTGATAATGTGGCACGTAGTATATTAGATCCGCATCGATATTATGCTGCAGGATTCTGTGTTGGAATATTGATAACAATTGTATTTTATGCTATAAGACCAGGGTACGACAGAAGGAAGATCCATGCAACGATAAGTGATGAGGACAGAGAAGGTATAGATGATGATGAATTATATGACGATTACTTACAAGATGATTTATGGGAGAGGAATCATAGTATGGATGATGTTGTCGCTGCAGAATTATCATATTTAAATGCTGAATTAGATAAGAGTTTGTGGATCTGGAGAATAGGTTTGGTTGTGAGCTTGCTGGTGTTGGCTGGAGCAGTTGTATCTATTGCAGTATTAATGGAGAGGAAGAATTCAGCTCTCGATCATCATATACACCAAGCTGTCGAAGAGATTAGACAAAGATTTGAAGATGAGGGCATAGCTGTCGAATATCGAACAAGGTGGACACATCAACCTGGTATGTTTGTACTCTTTAGAAAGTATATTCGACCAACAAGAGTTGTTATATTCAAGTATGTTGACAAATCCTCATCTTCAAGGGTATTAGAAGGAGGAAATAGTAGTAGAGCAAAGAAGACGGGTTCATTCTTCTCAGAGGATTACCAAAAGAGATACTTTCCGCCAAATGTTGGTAGATCGAGAGACGACGAGTTTACAATGGCATCCGGATCGTTCTCAATAATATGATGAAAGCTGAGGTATAGTTTGTAGATTATAGTGGGTGTGTGTGGGAGCAGTACGTGTATAATTATATGTAGATGTATTTCATCAAGAGATGAAGTTTCATATTTAGTCAAATGTTGTTTCATGGTATTTAGAGGCATTACTATCTACTACTTCTTTCTACTTGCAATGCTGCCTGCTGCACTTTCTAAATATAACCCACTAATCTCCCCATTTCGATTGTCAATCTCCTAGATCCATCTTAGACTTAATATCCACACCTTTGTTCGTTTAATCCGAGAAGCCTCCACACTTGTCTTTTACTTCTTCAAACGATATATTCCTCTCTTTTCCTGCAAAATCATTATCTTCTGTAAGGAATAACATACAGTGACATTCGTGCCTTTCCCTCATGGGTACACAGGGACAATTCCAGTACCCTTCTTTTGCCTCTGCTTCTTTATCTTCATAAAATCTACAAGGACATAAAGGTTTGCCAAGCTTAACTTTATGTTCGGCCAGTCCCTTAATTACAACAGCAGGGATACTCTTGTCTTCACAATAATATGTGCCGGTGTTCTCAGCATACTTGTTTGAGAACGCAGTCATTGCTTTTAGTGCCTTTTCCATTGCAACCTCACGTTCTTCATCTGTCATGTCTGCATCTTTTGCTGCATGTAGGCTTATGCAATTATTGATGTTGATGGTTCGCATATTATTATTGTTGATGTATGATGTTTGTTGATGTGTTGCAAAGCCATTCACTGATAATATACTCATTAGGAATGGACATATCATTATTATAACTTTTCTAATAAGGGAAATCATCATATCTCTGTAGTTTTATAATGGGGGAGATTCTTGAGGTAGGTTAGCATCAAAGTTGAGAACTAAGGTTTATGTTGATTGGTATCCTGAAAATGTAGACAATATTTTGGTTCAACCGCAACGAAGTAACTGGATAATACTACTATAGAAGAAGAAGTAGTAGTTATGGCAAAGGAGGAGGCTTATGGGTGAAACAAGCACAATAGAAATGATGGTGATGGCAAAAGTAGTGAAGATGAAGAGGAAAGATTTAGGATACCATTGGGTATCTTTTTATTCACCGAAGGATTGATAGGATCTAATGCTTGCAAGCAGAAGTCAATCGATAGGTAGAAGAAGCTGCCACACTCGATCATTAAACTATTATTTGTTGCTTTGTATCACAATTGAATTCGGTGGAAGTAACATATTGAGATTAGAAACATGCAACAAACATGTATCACCTTGATGTCAACAACACTTATGATATTATGTATTGGTGAAGTCAATAGTAGTGGTCAAAACAGTTGTCCGTGTATAGATGAGGTACCGCAACTGACAGAAGAAGATGAAGCCATTGCAATATCTTGGGGCATTAATAACATAGCAAACTATGGTATAGGATGTGATAAACATGATCAAAAGTACAACAACTTATATTGTCAAGGCAACGATACAACTCCAAGTTTATGTAAATCAGAATTCTGCTATGTTGATCCTTTAGATTGTAATCTACCTAACAGGCAAAGTCATAGATTCCCATCATCTCCGAGATACTTTTCATTTGCAACTTGTGGATATACTGACGAATGGTCGAGAGATCCCATACGATTGCAGGGTAAAATATTACAAGGCGTATTAATTGACAACCACAGAGGGTATGAAGGCACTATTGCATATAGTAAGAATGATGAGTATATAGATGATATATCATACGATGGTCGGGGGGTTATACAATATCATGACAACAAACAATATTACGGAACGGTAATTGACTTAATGAATCACCTTGTCAATCAGACATCATTAAACTTTACAATTAACTTCACGGTCATCCCGGATATATCAAAGAAACATGCCAATAACCATCAACCCTTCATTGATGCTGATGAGAATATGGAACACGCCGAATGTGTCTATGCTGCAGGCACATCTGCGGTTGATTTATGCATAGGTTCATTTACGAAGAATAGACACAGAAATGCAGTCTGCGATTTTCTAGAGATGGGTGTTTCAGCCGAGTATCTAGTAGTATCTATATCAGAACCAGAAACAACGGGTGAATTGATTTCTAGTATCTTTGCCCCATTCAGCCCTGCACTCTGGGGTGTGACTTTTGCAGTACTAATCATCTTGAGCTTATTGTTTAGTATACAAGAAGCTCCGAGGGACTGGTGGCTGAGATTTAAAGAGACTCCTGGAAGTAGTATCGCTCATGCTACATACAATGCTCTCCTGCGATTTTGGGCACATGAGACTCTACTACCATCAGATGGGAGAGTAGAGGACGGTGGTACTTGGGCTGGCAGGTTCACGCTGCTGGCGATTGGTGTACAAATCTTACTCACGGGGGCATCTTACACGGCAAACCTGACAAACTATCTTGTTAGAAATGGATTTGGAACTTCTATTACTAGTATCGATCAAGCTATTGCAGAAAAGTATAGGATATGTATTCTTCAGAACAGAGTGAATATCTTGCAAGGGATATACGGCAATAAGATTAGAAATGTGACAGTTGATAGTCGAAGTGATTTACTAGTCGGGATGGACGACGGTCTCTGTGACGCTGCAATAGTTGGGATTGAAGAGATGCATGCTTATCATGGGAAAGGGGAGCACTGTACAAAAGAACGAGTGGGAGATCCTGTGTTAGAGATGCCTTGGGGCATCCCTGTGTCTGAGGAGTATGTGCTTCCTTTGGAAACTGTCATATCGGAAGTGTTTCAACAGGGTGTGTGGGGCAATATATCAGCAGTACATGAGCCACAAAGTATGTGCTACGAAGAGATTATTGATTTTGATACAGGATCATTGACACCTAAGCATTTATCGGGAGCTTATGTATTGTCGGCTGTGTTAGTCGCAACAGGGATCGTCGTTGGTGCCATATCGAAGAGCAAACCTAATGTACTTCCGGAGGATGAGAAATCAGCCCGTATGGACGATATATATGCTGCAGTTGCAAAACTTACAGAGAAGATGGAAGCTCTTGAAGAGAAAACTACACTTACTAATGACTCTTTTAGAGAAACTATGAAAACGACAGACGAAGATGTAAAGAAGGTAAGGACAGTAATGTCGGGAGATTTTTAGGCTTAAACTATGAGAGACTTATACTGAATGAGAGATTATGAGAGACAATGAGACTAGAAGAGGAGAGATGATATTGACAGGGATAAAGTATTTATTCCCTTTTGCCGTTCTATCGCTAAAAGTTCATTTCATCTCATATCTCAAAGATTGACCTCAAGTTGTAGCTATATACAACATCGTTGCAATATGCAGTCAATAATGCGGGTGGCATTATTTGCAATTATTGCATTCATTCCTTATTCATGTGGGTTCAATTTGGTATCACCATCGGCCGTCATTTCATCCACAAAATATAACACACTTGATACTATGTCTTTGGGTAGTATGAGTAATGATGATTACTCCTCTCTTATGGATGATACCGATCTTTTATCAGATGATATTGCAACTTCTACTCGGCGTAACTTCTTTACATCAGTAGTATCTTCTGCTGTCATGATATCATCGCTACCAACACCAGTCAATGCCGAAGATAAAAGATCTACAAATGATGCCACAATTACCGATAAGGTGTTTATCGAGTTTAAAGGTTTATCAGCTCCTTCTGAACCAAATGATCGTATAGTTATTGGATTATTCGGCAATGATGCCCCTCAGCCAGTCTCAATACTAAAACAAGTGGTGACTCCACAAGGGTATAAATCAAAGTGTAAACCTTTGGACTCCACGAGAACTTTTGAAAAAGAACAGCTAGAGGCAAATAAAGTGTATAATAATTGTATAGAAAAGGAGGATACTGTCGGTGTGAATTATGAGTATTCAACGGTATGGCGAGTTGTTAATAACGAACGATTAGATATTGGCGCGGTGTCGGGGAAGTTTATAGCAAGAGAGCCTCCCAACTTTGAGGATAAACAGAGCGGGTTGAAGCATGACGAGAAAGGAGTTGTCTCTGTTAGAAGGGGAAATGAAAGCGGATATGGGTTCACAATATTTCCAAGAGGTAATGCACAGGCTGCACAGACATTAGATGAGGAGAATGTAGTTGTCGGTCGTGTAATTGAGGGTATGGATGTTGTGGATAAATTGAATTCCATACCAGTTGTTAAGAATACATTAGCCGGCAATAAGAAGAAGACGGCACCAAGCAGAGCCTGTCGTTATGGGGGTAATGAGTTGTTCTGCAATGAGCAAAAGCCACTAAAGAAAGTTACACTGGATAAGACGGGTATTCTTTAGAGCTAGAGGGAAGGGGTACATATGCTAATACTACAAGGGGAATATCTGCAATAGTTTAAGGCAGAGTAAGTTAGTTACATTATCTTGGTGCTTATTTGACATGTATGAGACATAATCTTCTTCCTTGGTCTAACTTCTAATTGCCCAACTGGTCATATGAAACCTTTACTATCAGAAGAAAGTAGAGGAGAATCCTCGAGATCGAGTACTCACACGAGAAAGAAGTTCCTAGGGTGCAAGAAACTATCGATCCGATGAGAACTCCACTAACTTTTGTCGTGTGACATAAAACAAGAAGCCCGTGCCTATCCCACTAATACAAGAACACCATGATCCCATAAACAACAAGAAGCGGAGGATAGTTCACATAAAATATCAGTAAGCAACAATCAAACATCAAATAACCGATACAACAAAGAAAACATCATATAATGAAATTGGTCACTGTCCTATTAATATGCACTGGTGTCTCAGCAGTTGGTAAGTATATTTGTATTCTGCTAAAGTATGGTATATTGGACTCATTCGATTAATGCTCATGTTCTCTCCCATTGTATTTGCTAGTTGGAAACACATTACGAGGTACAGAGCGCAGGCTCACGACGACATCATCATCAAGTGACTCTTCTCCTTCCCGACGTGGACGTACAAGGACTGTCGCTTTACATCTTAAACAAGACAACGACCGTACTATAGACTGTGCCCTTGATATGGAATACAAACTGGAAAGGATGGGCTTCGATGTCAAAATAGATGATACTAGTAGCTCAAGTAGATCTGGAAGTAGGTCTAACAGCAACAAGAGCAAGTCAAGCAGTAAAAGCAAGAGAGGCAGTCGTCGTCTCAATAAGAGCACAGGAACAACAAGCAGTAGTACATCCCGATCAACGAGGAGGAATAAACGAACCCTAGACTTTACTCTCCGGGATGGTGACTACTGCGATGATGACTTTGGAGATCTTATGCGAACTCTAATACGAGGTGGATTCACTGACAGTAGCAGTAGCACTAGCTCTAGCTCATCAAACGATAAGAAGAAACGCTCGGGTGGTACCAATGGAAGCACCGACAAGACTAAGAAGTCGAAGACAACTGAACCCACAGTCTAGACCCCCTTTTGAAATGATCAGACCTTGCACAAAATCGTTATTGAAGATTCGAGCACAGTGGTTACCCCTCTCCTTGTTATTGACCTCTCGACAATGTTACATGTTACTTTTATTACACTCCATGCAAGGTTCCTTATACAGTTAGGATATAAACATAAATAGACAATTATATTTACATTAAGGCGTAAATCTCCAACCCCACTGTCATATATTCATTGACACACCACACACACACAAAAAGTTCGAGTTATCTCAAACCTCATATCCCGCACCAATTCAAGCAGAACTATACAAGAATCCAGCAACTACAAATGTCACAGTAACCAAGTAGGATCCGCTTGTCATTCCAACACTATTTGTTGAATCATCAACAGCCTGTTCTGTAAAAGGATTAGATTCGTCTGGGAGAGTTTCTTCAGGAGGAGTTTCTTCTGGAGTGATACTATTTGTTGTTGCTGCTGTATCATTGTATGGAGCATAACCGAAAATTGTAGGTGGCATAGTCGTAACAGGGTCAACGGGTGCAGACGGAACTGGTGCTGGAGAAGGAGCTTGTGTAATTGGCGACAAAGAAGGACTCTTTGAGGGTTTTAATGTTGGTGACTTTGATGGTTCTGCAGTAGTTGGCGCTTGTGTGATGGCTATTGCTTCCTCTGTATCTCCACGGTAACACAATCCTCCAAATGCTGCCAAAGACACATCATAAGTTAATGTATCAATCTGTCCCTGACCAGCCGTTACTGGTATATTAGTCCATAAACAACATACTTGTCGACCATCTACACATTTATAGGCTAGCCTATCCCCTGGACATAGATTGTCATTACTACTACAAGTAACCTTCGGAGGACCCTTTGGCACTTCTTCTTCGACGGGTTCTGCCGGAGCTATTGTTGTGGTCATAATAATATCTTCTATACTATCGACAGAATCTTCCCCTTCATCCACCATATCAGTGACGGGTGGCGAAACAGTTGTTGTCGGTACTTCTGGTACTTCTCCCCCTGTACGAACACAAGTTGTTCCGTCTTTAGATACATCGGCAGTCAATTGGTCAATCTGGTTTTGAGATGCTGAGAGAGGTATACCCGACCATAAACAACAAAGTTGTTGGCCTGATGGGCATGTGTAGGATAATCTATCAGCAGGACATGTGTTATCGTTGGTATTACAAGACACACTTGCGCCCTTAGCAGTGCTGATAATGACAAAGAAGATTGCAGTAGCTGTCGTAATATATTGGGAAGAGAACATAATGGCTTGCAATATCTACTGAATGATAATAATTTTGATATCGATATTATGCAAGCAAATCAAGAAGACTGTTAGTTGCAATCAAGCTTATCAATCCTAAGTAATCAACCAATAGACAGTTATACTACTAGTATTGCAATGCAGAAGGCGGCAAAGATATTTCGAGGGCGGCAAAAGGGGAGAAGACAAAGAAAGAATAATGTTGCATTACAGTATCCTTTACCATGAGAGTTGACAGCGTAACTACTTTTAAGTCCTCCAAAAGAATGTTAATTATCAAGCATCTCAGTCAGTTTATGTATTTTCTACTGCTCCACATCTCCTTCTTCCCTCAATACCTTTCTCCAAGAGCTATCTAGCAGGTCTCGAAACGATATATTACCAAACATACTTGGTGGTATAGATGGCCTTACCATGTGACTTCTTCTTGACGAATCCGAGATCAACGGGGTATCACTTACTGCTCTGGCAGGCATTGAGCATCTAGTCTTAAGCTTTCCTTTCTTCTTACATAAGAATCTGGATGCAAGGGACGGTGAAACTTGACCCAGATTTGCATATAGCACAGCACTGTTTCTCCTCTTCCGTTCTACTGCTGCTCTATGTTTCAATTGTCGAGCCAAGTAATCGTCTTCTATAGCACCATATCCCTTCTCATCAGTTATGTCTTCTTCTTCTTCCAATTCTTCTTTTGAATCATTGTTAGATTCCCATAACACTATACCACAACCGAAGAGTACAACTGCAACCCCAATGATAGTTCTGTGTGATGGTGGAGCTTCATTGATAGTATACATGGCAATCAAACTTGCATTTAGGGGTTCTGTTAGCATAATCATTGATACTATTAGTGGCTCAAAGTAATAAAGGGATATCATAATGCCAAAGTTACCTCCTAGATCTGGAAACACTGAATGGAGAATTGCAGCTGGATTTGCTTGTCTATTGATAAAGCCAAAGAAGCCATTATGTATGTCAGTTGAGAAGATATCGACACCATCTCGAAGTGTACCGAGGCATAGGAAGTATGTCGTTATCATCATGCCGACATTGATGACTAATGATAACGTGATTGGCGAGATTCCACAGGGGTTTAGTTTGCGACATGCAGTCATATAGATCGCCCCTCCAAAACCACCAAACGTTGCGATTATTGCCCCTAAACTTTCATTATTATGGGAAATACCATCTTGATCTCCCCCTTCACCACCTGTTGCACATATGACTGTTCCACTAATGTATGTTGGTTTAATTTTGGTTAGAAAAGAATGGTATTGATGCATATGCATATTGAACTTACAGCAATGATACTAAAGCCCCAAACATTGTCAAAGCACCTGAGACATATAACAGTGTCAGTGTAATCTACTACTTTGTGAATCCATGTATGCATCAACTTCATACTTACCTGGAGTCCTACAGCTGACCACCGCATATAGGATGAGCCAAATTGGTGTTGTATTGCATAAGCACATTACAGCAGCTGAAGAAGCAAACCGTAGAGCGACAACGATATATCATTGAGTAATGTTGCACCAACCACTGCTAATAAAACCAATCCGATATGTGTAGGAGATAACCAATTGAAGAAAGTTCTATCATCTACTATATCGCCTTCATCATTATCGTAACCATAATCCTCCAGGATTGATTGTAGAGTATCTCCAATCCCTAGCTCATCGGACTTCTTGGACGACATAAGATATGTCTTTTCATCCAAACTATCATCGTCTTCATTGCTTTTCGTACCAGTACATCCACTATTATTACGGAGATATAATATCAAACTAATGATTGCAAAGATACAACTTGTTAGTGTTTGTCTCCATAATCCTCTTAACACCATTGGTGTTTCGTCCGGCAAAGATTTGCAACACGCTGCAGTTGATGCTGCTGCTAATTGAGCACATATCAAGATGATCGCCCCTGCGATGTCTCCTTTCGATAGACTGGTATTGTCGTTCGATCCTTTGCTTGGTTGCATATCTATTGTGTTGCTTTATGATTATCAAGGTTTGCAATTATTAGCGTGAGACAAGATATTGCAGTAGTTGAGCAATAGTAAGGATCTTTTGTCTTCCAAAAAAATCTTTGAAATGCTTTTTCCAAAACGGTATCCATGTGACAGTATGTAACTGGAAGAGATTTAGATCTGCTTGGTCTATCTTATCATCATAGATCTCTTACTTTACTCTACAACTTCATCTTCTACCCCCAGAACACGTTGGAAGAACTCGTAGAATACAAAGAAGCAACCATTAGCCGGTATCTTATGCAATAATCTTGGCACACTTCCTCTCAAGAATGCCATCGGTCCACCCTCTTCCAATACAGCCATGGCACAAGTTGATATTGATCCTCCATATATAGATGAAGAAGTTTGTAACCTTGTCTTGATCACGTCCATCGGATTGGTCAAGTAGCTACCAATTCCACCCGCGGAGGCACCGGCAACCATATCGCGTAACCACCGAGTCTTATCCTCTTCGTCCGCCAACCCTCTGTTCTTCAACACCCAATTCTCTTTGATATATTCATATGATAGTAAAGTAAAGATTGCATAAGGTATATCTCGTACCATTTGAATAGATATCCCACCTAATGGGAAGAATGCTCTCATACCATTATCTTTCCACATATTAGATATAGCTGACATTGTCGAGGGATATTGACCAGTCTGTAAACTTTGTTTGATAACTTCATATGGTACTCTTGAGAATGAGGCCACTGTATTACCAATAGCAGCAGAACACATGATAGAAAAGTTCTTAATAACTCCATCGGAGCAAAATGGTTCTTTCCCATCAACTCGTTCACTACCAAAACATTTCTCCATCCTAGGTGTTATCATTCGTTTACAATATGAATATACACCAAAGTATAACCCTACTGAAGGCATTGATCCTAATGCAGCTACTCCCAATCCTGAATATAAATTCAGTATACCACCTGGTCTACTTGTGATAATCTTTGTAGCTTCTACTATAGAAATCGATGAATCAGATTGAACATGTTGTTGTACTGTTTTTAATGTATCAAATGGTGCTAATATTGTTTTGGAACATGCAGCTGCCAAACCAGATGCTAGTGTATTCTTAAGACCATGTGTTATAGCAGTAGATGATGATTTTGATGTTTGCTTTGATGTTGTTGTCGCAGTAGATTTTGCTGCTTTACCTCCACGAGGAATTGCAAATACTGACGATTTGTGCAGATGCACTGATACATCATTTCTTTTTATAAAAAACTTTGCATGTGTGCTTTCTATCTGTATTGATATGAGCAATATCAAGAGTAGGAGTATTGTATTCATATTACTATAATTTATTGTTTTGTGCTCGAAGATGGTGATTGAGAGTAAAGGTATCTTTGATATGATTTAGTTGATCTAATGACTACACACCCGCGTTACAACAGCTGTGGGGGATATCGGACTGATAGTAATAATGATATTATAATGTTTACAGAAGATAGACCACTGACTAACTACTACGGTGTTTGAGTTGTGAGTTCTGTGTGGAGTGTGGCTCTAAAATAAGTTCCAATAAGTTCCACAAGTTCCCTTAATTTTTAATCTAAATCAGTAAAATGAAACTGAGACCGGAGACCGGAACCTAGATCACTCATCATCATATTTGCTATATAATCATAGTTTGACAAAGAGATTCGCTCCTTATACTTATATACTATCAAACTTTAGCTGCTTTCCTCTTCTGCACTTCCATGGAATGACGACTGCCAAATGCCTCTCGTATCTCAGTCTCGAACAACTCCTGCTTACCAGTCCAGCTTTTACTTTTTGTCGTCGTCGTCAATACAATCACACTTGTACTGTATTGACTCTCTTTGTACTTTGTTGGTCTTAAGTGTTGACTTCCTTCAATGTAACCATGCTCTCTGGGAGGTAGAATAATGTGTGCTTTGCAATATGGACTATTAACCAACCGATTGAACGAATCTGATGCAGCTTGATTGACTGTGGACATGAGATGTGTATTATTGTTTGATTCGTCTCCTTCTTTGTTGTCTGCTTGCTTGTGTCTCTTCTTCTTTTTATGTTTCTTCTTGCTTTTCTTTTCATCAGCACTACGAACAGTTGGTATGATGACAACAAAGGTAACATCGCCTTCCTTCTTGCTTTGCATCTCCAACAGCTCATTGATTCTAGTACTCATTTTGTCCATTACTCCGGGGCTAAACGGAGGATTAAGTTCATACCACGACCCATCTTGAGCATCAAAGGATAATGGAAAGAAGAAGTCACCATATGAGCCGAAATGTCCGTCTATATCAGGAGAAGGAAACGCCGAAAAGAATCTCGAAATTGAGGAGTTGAATGGCGATGCAAAGCACTCTGTTCCAGATTTGCCTAGCCATTTTGAAAGTACGTCAAATACACTCTCATGAATCGCTCCCTGCATGCCTCCACCTCGAAAGTCGTTTAATTGTTGACCTCCTGACAGTGATGAATATCGGATAACCATTGTAAAAAGAATCGCATGATATGCATGTGTAGCTTGGTCTTTTGACATGGATGATGAGTTGTAGGTTGTATCAAACATGGCACGGAGCTTATGATAGTGTGTTGCATTGACCTTTATAACGAATGGCTTTGGTTGTTTGATATGACTTGCTGTTGCTATATCCTCCTCTTGTTTATCCGTACTAGTTGTCTCCTC
>Ga0214479_100152_pt1 | contig 43036 bp, 32 predicted proteins | sample M1_20Mar14CPVII9_5_FD_165054 | JGI IMG/M metagenome (GOLD analysis project Ga0214479, IMG submission 165054) | Marine eukaryotic communities from Monterey Bay, California, United States - M1_20Mar14CPVII9sort6BwellE14 | ecosystem: Environmental > Aquatic > Marine > Unclassified | place: USA... | reverse complement strand
TCGCAGTTGTCTATTGGTACCAAAGGGTCTCTATTGGGCGTGGAAGTAGTATAGGCTCACTGCCGATGGAGTTATACATGAGACTTTGACCTTCAAAGACATTGACTTGCAAATTTTGAGGGAAACTTTTGTTGTTGATGGTCATAGAAGTCGGCCTTGTTGGTGCGCAGGAGGTGATCAACGGTTATCGCAGTTGTCTATTGGTACCAAAGGGTCTCTATTGGGCGTGGAAGTAGTATAGGCTCACTGCCGATGGAGTTATACATGAGACTTTGACCTTCAAAGACATTGACTTGCAAATTTTGATGGAAACTCGAGATGAGATTAGTCGTCGATGGTCATAGAAGTCGGCCTTGTTGGGGCGCAGGAGGTGATCAACAGTTATCGCAGTTGTCTATTGGTACCAAAGGGTCTCTATTGGGCATGGAAGTAGTATAGGCTCACTGCCGATGGAGTTATACATGAGACTTTGACCTTCAAAGACATTGACTTGCAAATTTTGAGGGAAACTTTTGTTGTTGATGGTCATAGAAGTCGGCCTTGTTGGGGTGCAGGAGGTGATCAACGGTTATCGCAGTTGTCTATTGGTACCAAAGGGTCTCTATTGAGCGCCAGTGGCAGCAGAGTTAGATACCCTGGTTAGTTCTAAAGCAACATCTAATATTAAGTCTTCTACCACACACACAAACAGAGTCCAACATTCCTAACAAATAACAAACTTATGGCTCTTCCGTTCCATTTGACATTACTGATACAAACTCATCATAACTTTTATCTGGCTCCACCACTGTAACCACCTTCTTTTGTTCTTCTTGTTCTTCTAGTGGCATACTGCCATGTCTCACGAATGTCTTGCCCTGAGGAGCTGATTTTTCCGGCATACTGCCATGACGTACGAAGTCACTTGCTCCGTGACGAACAAACGACTTCCTGCTTGTAGTAGACTCGGTACCACCTCTATCCTGGATGACAAACATATTGCCACTCTTGATTCTTGCACGCATCCTATCAATTAGGTCTCCGAACAGCACCACCTCTTCGGTTATACGCTTATTCTTCCTCCACATTACTCTATTGAATGTACGGGGGAAAACATCCTCTTGGTGCTTCTCAATCTCTGTCAAGAATGCATTAACAGTGGCAAAGTCAGCACCGCCATCTTTGATTCCTTCGTTGGCTGCACGGAATAGCTCACCGTATAAGCCCAGAATAGGAACAACAAGGGATTGACGATCACACGCCTCCATTCCCTTGTGTTCAAAGCGACAGCATGTTAACTCGCCATTGAACACATGTAAAGATTCGAGGAAGAAGTCTGGAAAGAGAAGAGGCGATAACTTTTGTTAGTATATGTGATTTTCAAAGGCGATCTAACATAACGCTGAAACAATACAAACAACTTACCTGACTTGACAGGTGAGAACTCGATATCTCCTACTGAACCGTCCTCACTTTTATGAGATACTGCTAAGAACATACCAGCGGTACCATTTCTCATAGAGTGACAGACTTGCTCTGCTCTACACCACATGCGCCTCTGATAGGTATCCAGATCACACTTATTATTCAAATCTGCGTGTGCCACATCAGGTGCATTAATGACAAAGTATGTGGCCGAGGATGCATAAACAGCTAATGATCGAATAGCCAAGTTCTGCACTGAGGCATTTGCCTGAGGGATACATGAGTAATCGACCCAAACAAACACATCTTTCAGGCTCTCATCCCAGCCATTTCGTTTAGCCAGCTCTTTCACAGAAGAGCACATTGTATGATACTGTCCATCCGTCGGATCAGGCGACTTGAAAGCAGTCCATTGATGGGAAAAGAACACGACCTGCTTACCAGCAGCAATGAATGCATCCACATCAGATAGAGAGTCTACAACAGTAAGCTTGTGGGTGTTACGAAGCACCTCATGACGCATAAGCTTCCCCTCCTTGATAAACTCGTCTGCTCGGACAAGATGGAGAGGATAATCCAAAGTCTGAAGTGCTTTTGTTGCCTCATTTAGTGTTGCTTCCATTTGCTGCTCGTGTGCCTTCTTGATGGCTTGGTATGACTTATATCGTTTGTAAGAAATGTAACCAATGAGGATAAGGATACCCCCACCAACAATACTCGCTAGAATAATGATGATTAATGTCGTATTATTCTCATCTTCCTTGCATACTGAAGGGTCAATTTTATCCATCTCTTCGCGATGTAAACGACAGAGCTCAACTGTGGTGAGAGAATCCAATCCAAGAGCAGAGCGGTAGATATCCAACTGATTCAGTTTGCCTTCATCTTCAGTGATTTTGTTCCAGCCGTCTGTGACTTGAGCTGATAGTTCATCTAACGTGATGTTGTTGGCAATGTATTTACCCATAAGGTCACCTACAGTGTCTCGAGTGTACTTTGCAAGTGCCTGATATGTATATGAGAGTACAATGTAGAGTTTTAGTAAGTATCTAATGTCATATGCAAACATCAAACATATTCAAGGTATCCACTCACTGGAATACGCAGATTCAATGCCCCGTTACTGTCAGTGCTTAAAGCCCAATTCATTACGGCAGCGTGTTCCTCATACGAGTCCTCACTCCATCCTCCGTCTAAGAAATTGTCTCCAGGAAATAACTGGCTGAACCTCCAACTGTCTAGCCAACTGGCATAGTTTGCTACATCATACTGACTCGTTGCGGGGGAGTTGGTGTAAACGAAGAAGTCCCAAACAAAGTCCTTCTTGATCTCATCTGCTGATTTACGGATTAATGTGCCTAGACCTCCTGACCAATAGAAGGGAGCCCGATTGATTAACTTTCCAGCGCTTTCGGAAGGAGTTAATGTGTCTAGAACCTCCTGACGAGCAGTATACTTTCCAGTGTTGGCAATGATATCATCATGGCCCTTTGCAGGAATAGCTGTATGTGTCAAAGTAGAGAGAGAGAAAGGTGAGAATAGTCCGAAGAAGTATTTCAATTCAAGCACATCTGATGCACACGAGAGAAACTCACGCTCGGCTTTTGGACAAGTACTTTCAGTACATTCCTTCTCCTCTCCTGTTTCCCTGTCAAAGTAAGTTGTTGAGCCGAAAGGTTTGAATCTGTACGGCTCAACAATTTCTCCCGACTTCATTCTCGGTTGCCATATAACTGTCCCATTTTCATCTTTGCGGTTGACGCCATCGGGGTCGAGGAAGATACCCTTCCAGCAACCTTATAATGTGATATGTAGATATGAATAAGAGTTAGTTGAATGAAGGAACGATGCACAAGATGATCAAACATCAAACAACGTACCTGGAGGGCTGAATCCTATAGCACATTTTCCCGTGATGAAGTTATCTGTGATACATCCATCAGCTCCATTTTGCCACAGCGTCTTCCATATCTCAGCAGCTTTCTTAAAGCCTGGTTCGGATGTTCGAGGTGCCATAGTTTCACTATCAAAGAAAAAGCCCTCGTTAATACCTTGTGTCTGATCAAATGATGCCCATGTCGAATAGACTGCTTCAGTCCACCACCAATCCCAATATCCAGCACCTAATCGAGGGAAATGGCAGAAACCATAGTCGCCATCTTCACCATCATCATTCAAGTCCATACCATTGAAAAACACTGCTAAATCCATAACTTCCTCCCAAGTATTCGGTAATGACTTGCCGTACTTCTCAAGAAGATCTAGACGAATGATTGGAACAAAGAAGTCACCGTCATACATCAAAAAATCAATGTCCGTTTGTCCATTCTTCCTATACTCTCCCATGTTCTTTACCTTTGGAAGAACATCCTCCCATTTCAACTGTTCGTTGGTCTCACGAATACGCTCGTTTAAATGCTCAGCCAATCCTTTAGCAGAGGCCTCTGGGAAATGACTGTAGCTCATGAAGTATCTGTTATTAATTAGCATAGTAGAAGAGGGGAGAGATGTAATATGCACATGATACACATGATATGTTAGTTATGAAACTGTATGGAATGAATGAATGTAGAGAAGTATAGTGTTGAGTACTCACCCATCATACAGCTCGAACCCTTTCACTTGGCCACTGCCCAAATCTGCAAGAGGATCTTCCCAAACATTCTCAGCCTCAGCAAATGCGATAGTACCACCAGTACATGCCTCAAGTTCTTTGGCTCTAATGGGGAAGTTGGGAGATGATGTCTCGGTTGCAAATGAGAGGTAGTTTACCTTAACGCCTTCATATTGGCCAGGTGTGAATGATTCTAGACCGGGAAGACTGCAATCATAATTCTTATTATTATTATTATTGATGGGGGCTGTATTAGCCACCTGCAATGCATCAACAATACCTAATGATAAAGAGATATAGAGATATGGTATGAGATAAATAAGACAAGACATATCATATGACCAACGCGAGAGGTATCAACAAATAAGAAGCCGCAGCTGTGTCATCATTAGATAAGACAAGATATACATATCATAGACCATTGCAATTCATTACCATACTTCATCGTAGTAGTATTTACAAGCAATATATTAATATTATAAATAACTTACATGGTTGACATTGGGCTGATAGTGTCGAAGAACACTGTGTAGCGTTTTGAAGACTACGGAGAAAGCTCATAATAGATACGATTGATATTTATATGTAAGGGATGGATAAAGAACTTCCGCCACAACCTCTCGAGGATTTATTATATATAATAGGGCTGACAGTGCTACACTCAAGATGTTAGGTATGGGCTGGGGTTGCTCATAGCATGACACACTTCACAATGACCAAAATGCCAGGCTTGCAAGCCAAACGTAATCGTTTGATCGCTAAATTATTAGAAGGTGCTTTGCTGTGCTTTGTGTACATACCTAGTGTATGGTTGCTTTGTGTACATAGTGTATGGTTGTTGAGTAATATGGGGGTCTCTTCCTTTCGGATGATATTGAACTTATTCTTCTTCTTGGCAATATGCCATAGATTGTCTGCCCTAAGCCCTTCAAAAAGATCGAGTAAAGTTGATAGTTTCAAAGTGATGGGTACGTGAGTTCAACACATACTATTATGACGATGATGTGTTTGTGATGTGTGATGTGGATGATGTTGCTTCATTGTTCTTCGTACCGCTAGCCTTGTGGGTTGCTTCATGCTGGTTCTTCGTACCGCTAGCTTTGCTGCTTTCCTCATATTATCTCTTCGTTAACTTTCACATAGATGTCCTACAACGTGCTAATCAGCTAGAGTCTGAAGGTCGTAAAATATATCATTGTGAAGTTGGTCAACCATCAAGTGGTGCACCTCAAACAGTGGCTAATGCAGCAGTTGAGGCACTTAGAGGTCCACCTGATACAAGTCGAATGGGGTACACTGATGCGTTTGGAATACTACCATTACGACAAAAGATATCACAACACTATATAAACAATTATAATATACCAGATGAGGATAGAATAGATACAGATCGAATTGTTGTAACAACTGGTAGTTCTGGTGGCTTCCTACTTGCATTTACAGCTTGTTTTGATGCCGGTGATGTGGTTGCAATCGCTAGTAGTGGATATCCTTGTTATCGCAATATACTGCAAGCTTTAGGGTGTGAACTTGCAAATGTAAATATTTCATCTGAATTCAAGCTTACTGCAGAAGAGTTACGAAATGAAATACAACAACGCAAGGATGAGGGTAAGAAACGGATAAAGGGACTAATTCTATCCTCTCCGAGCAACCCAACAGGGGCTATGCTGAGTGTTCACGAGTTGAAAGAGCTGTGTGAACTATGTGATGAAGAGGGTATACGATTCTTATCTGATGAAATTTATCATGGAATCACCTATGGGAAGAAGGAAGCGACTGCTATAGGATTCTCGTCTACTGCTGTGGTTATCAATTCATTTAGCAAATACTATTCAATGAGTGGATGGAGATTGGGTTGGATGATTTTGCCCAAAGATCTTGTTGATCCAGTTAATGTCTTGCAACAAAACATGTTCATAAATGCTCCTACTATATCGCAGACAGCTGCCCTAAAATGCTGGGACGACGATACTATCGAAGAGCTCGAAGGACATGTTGCAAGATATCGCACATCGAGGGACTTTATTTTACAGTACATGAAAAAGTTCAAGGAGATCCCAGAAGAAAACATAGCACCCGCCGATGGTGGCTTCTATGTCTATGTCGACTTGGGTGACGATAATGTTTGTCTTGAGAAGGGGCTAGGAAGTACTGAGATGTGTTCTCAGCTACTAGAGAATGAGGGAGTAGCCTTAACTCCAGGAACTGACTTTGAAGATCCAGGTAATAATCGTGGTGATAGAAGATTCCGTATCAGTTATTCAGGATCAATAGATACAATCGAAATGGCGATGGACAAGTTCCATTCATTTTGGCCGACTTGGGTGGAACAGATTAAAAATGCAAAGAAAACTGAGTATAAGGGATAATGAATAAGATCATAGTAAGATCTTTAGCTTAGTTATCGTTTACAGTAGTGTACAATATATAAATGTTATATACTGATACAAACAGAGCAGCTAAACAATTGGAGCCTCACTTCCACCCCATCTAGCTGTCACAGCCATTGAGCTAGGTGCTGTTGGTGACTGATAACTATCTTCCCTGTGATGCCAATACCGTATCTCCTCCTCTTCTACCGATGGATAGCAACAACAGGGACCACATAGTTCGATGCTGAGTCTTTCCGCTGTCTCTGCATCAAGTGGTTCATATCTATGAGGAAGAAAGAAAAAGGTGAGAAACAAACAGCATCAATAGGGATATCAGAATGGCTCAAGTAACTCACTTGACATCGCCAAACATTGGTATTGTAACAGCTCCATTGCTCAAGACACTGGTCCAACCTTGTGTCTCGAGCCTCAGCCTCATGGGAATGACCGCTGATTGACCGCCATACCGAAGCAGTCTATCAAATTCATCCCTCGTTACCAAATATGCCCCATACCCCGCAAGTGCCACAACTATCGGAGAAAGCATTACAATAACAAGTAGTAAATCTAGCTGTATTAGTTCTGGCAACATTAATGCATCTCCCATAATAGCCACAAGGAGTATTGCTAAGAATGATGCCGTTGAATAAAATACCCCCGCTGTTAATTGAGCATCGGTCAGTTTGTAATATCCTATCTGATGCCCATGAACGATATATATTAATATGCCCGATATTATTGCAAGCATAACTATCAGGACAATAACTATATAACTTGATTGGATAACTTCATACATCATATAATCAATCCGTAATACCGATAATAGCATTGCCGTAAAGAGTAATATCCATATAACTGAATTGAGGAAATGTTGTGTCTTACAAACTATACCATTCCCAATAAATACTATTGATATTATCCATAGTGGGATGTATGTTTCTGCCAAGGTAATGGAATTTGAATTACATAATCGTATATATAATAATACCTCGAATATAAAAGTAATAAAGCATAAAACGCCCGTTTTTAATCCAAACTTCAATGATCGTTGTAATAATGGTAAATACTCCACACGGTCCAAGTGATCGGTGGAATCTTGACGTTGTCTATTCTCATTCGCTTCGGATATAAATTTCGATAATGCCCGTGCCGATAATATATGTATAATTATTATACCAAGGTGTGATAGCCATGCCGGGAGGAATATTGCCCAATAGGGTAATGAACCTAATTTATTTGTCCACTTGGCCGCGCCTAATGCTACTGATGTGGAAAATCCTATTGTTAGGATGAGCTATTATGTAAGGGTGGTGTGGGGTATGAGAGAAGGGAAGAGTTGGGTATGAGTTTGCAAAAGTATGGACACAAGATGTGCACTTTTCTTTAAATTAACAAAAAAAAACTCACCCAACAATATGTAATCGGATCTAACACCGTCAATGCAGCTTTTCTAACAGCATATACCTCCTCGGGTACTTCGATTAACGTCCCGCCATAATCCCTATATCGACCATGCACACCACCGACAACAAAATTTTGATGACCTTGAGCTAAGTTATTCCTATGGAGCCGATGACTATAATTCTCATGTAGCTCACGTGGTGGTGGCAATCCCTGTGGTTGCGGTGGCAGTCCATCTATGTGATTATTATTATTATTATATTCACTTTCAGAGTCGGTACTGTCTATTGTAGTAACTATTGGTGAATTTTGGAGGTGGTTTGTATTAGTGTAATCTTGTGAGTTAGACGTCATACTATGACTTGGTATTCTATCTCTATAAAATAGTTGACGTTGTGAGCCATTTGTAGCAATTGCAGCAGTAGGTGGCAAGCCACGGAGGTTATTGTCGCTATTATTTTGTTGCATAGTATTGTTATTAATTGATGGTGTGGTTGTTTGATAATTTTCAAAGTTAACAGTGGGTATGAGTTGGTCTGACTCTTTCATTAATTGCAATTAATCATGAGGTTATTATACTATTTTCTTTACTATATAATCTACCTATTGTCCTCTCTCACCAGTACATAAATCACTACATATCACTATAATTTATTTTCTAACGCATTGGCCATGGTGGTAGAGTAGAGGCCTTTTTTGTGACAGCGATACCGGAGACAGAAAACTATTCGCACCGAGAGAAGGAAGGTGCTTTCCTTAGGGGTAGACCATAATATTACATACGCCATGGTAAAGCCAGGCATTAGATATCCTTTATAATCAATCTACGCTTGGTTTTACTTTATATGAGATTTCAGTAGAGCTTGGATCTGGCATTATTTGGACCATGTAACAGTGAAGGGAGGGATATTTCTTCCATGTATCTACTACTAGCGTGCAAGGTCAATGAGCTGATCTATTGCCGACTTTGATGCTTTGTATTCATTGATAGGGTCCTCATAATACGATCGAACTAACTCTTTCGTTGCCCCATTCTCACCCTCGGTTGCAATTGGGTTAAAGACGTTGTTGTACACTGCCATGTCTAGATATCGTAAATGACTGATGATCTCTTCTCGTAGTTCCAATGCTGCTATCTCATCGCCATCTACTATTTCGTTACCAATAGCATCAGCATAATTGTTGAGTAGCTTGTTTTGTCCACCGCTTGTCCACATATTAGAAAGTGGAGGTTTTACTAGGATTGCTCTTACTAATAATATACCATTATATTATGTTGTCATATGAATGCATTTCATTGTTGTATATGAATAGTGAATGCGTTTATAGTGTGTGTGTATTGCATTTGTATATTGAATGTTTGTATTAGTATGAAACATGTGAAGATCATTTATATATAGTATGTGTCCGCCGCAGAAAGATAGTATGAGATGAGCATGATCATAATTTGGTGTGCATATAAAGCACTTATTCATATCACACAACACACAAAACGTACCAGCATCCCATTTCTCAGCCTTGATTAGATCTGGTATATCATCCATTTGACCTCTCGCATCTTTTACTTGAGCTAAAACATCAGCCAACTTAATAATGTCAGTATCGGCAATTGCTTGATGTGGCCTAAAAGAGAAACTTCCGATGAAGGTTGCAGCTGCAAAAGAATCAGTTATGAAAGAACGCCTTGATTCTTCTGATGATGTTGTAGTAGAAGTATCAAATAGCACCGAAGGACATCTCTTGCATGATCTATCATTAAGGAACAGCGACGACATCTCTCTCAAAGATATCTTCTCTCTCAAAGATGTATGTTGTGTAAACGCTGAACAGATACTACTGAACAACAAGCATACTATTATCACTGCTGCAATGAAAAGCGATTCCATACTGATTACTGTGTATATTAACCATTAGTTGATCAAACTCATAACTTAACGGAGGGAGGATACCAATGCATTTTTCTTGAAGAAAATCTTTTTATGCTGGCTGACAATGATTTGTTGTGCTAATATCATATGCTTATGCTTACTATATTAGCTATTGGCCATTCTGCAATATGATTTCCTTTACTATGCTTCTCTTATTCTGTATAACGGCGGCGATAATTATAACACAGCCCGTCGTCTCATCTTTTCAACAACATCAAATCGCGAGGCCACATACACTGTCAAAAACAACAACATACAATCGACGACAATATTCGCATGCTAGTAGTATATCAGAATTAGAAATGGTAGAAGGGAGGTCGCAAGATATAGAGTCGCCATTTGTAATTGCTCTGACACGGGAGGAAGGGAAGAATGATAAACTACACAAAGCAATACTATCAAGTGAAAGGATTGAACGAATAAGTAATGTTGTACAAATACATGAACTCCCATGTATAGAACATGCTAATGGACCAGATATAGAGAAACTTGCTCCGATATTATCAACATCAGCATCAACATTTGACTATGTTGCAATAACATCACCAGAAGCTGCAAAAGTGTTTGCATCTGCATGGAATGAAGCTGGACAACCAAAGTTTGGTATGGTTGCAGCAGTAGGAAAAGCTACACAAGAATCATTGAAAGAATATGGTATCGATGTTGCATTCGTCCCAAGTAAAGCAACAGCGGCAACATTAGTAACGGAGCTACCAGAGTCAGATAGAGCTATAAGTGAGAACAGATCAACAACACTATTGTATCCGGCATCAGCAAAAGCACAAAATACTTTACAAGATGGTTTGGAATATCGTGGATTTACTGTTACTAGACTTGACACATATGATACAGTTCCTGCCTCATGGAATGATGAACAAATGTCATTAGCAAGATCATCCAACATAGCATGCTTTGCAAGTCCATCGGCTGTGAAAGCTTGGTTGAAAAATACATCTAAATTAGAAACACCAAGAGTATTGGCATGTTGCATCGGTGAAACAAGTGCTAAAGCTTGTAGAGCAAATGGTTGGGAGGAATGCAATATCTTTTATCCCGACAAGCCAGGAGTAGATGGATGGACGACTGCTGTTGCTGATGCATTGGAATCTCTTGACAACAAATAAATGATATCACATATAGTTGAACTAAGTATACACTCGGTTATTGTACATCTATGTTGCAGCTAAGGCTACCTACCTATTTGTGTAAACATGCAGGCCCCATCTTTTAATGCTTGGCATGTTGCAGCAAACTAGGGGAACAGCCAAGATATCACGGACCGTAGCGGTATCCTTCATTTTTTTTCATGCCAACATTAAACATTATGACGATGGACAGGATGATGATTGTAGCAGTTGATAGTTTGTTGCAACATAAGTAAATGAACATCATCTCAAAGATTATTAGGAGCAAATAATTCGATAGTTATTCTCTTTTTATCTTGGAGAATAGGTCTGTAAACAATAAGTATCGAAACTACAATAAGACTACCCAAAAGCATTATTTCTGATCCAACGTTATAGTAAATATACCGATGTCTTTCAGTGTATACGCTCGGCGTGCAGGTCTTGTGGCTGTCTCGGGAAGTGTTTATATCGGAGCTGTCTATCTTGGATTACAACTGTATGGTGGTGGTGGTGCCAATAAAGACGACAAACTTCAAAACTCTGCTGATTCAGATAACAAGAGTTATGTCTTTGATCCAAGAAGAACGGCCACATTTCAACGAATTGCACATTCATATGATGATGAAATAGCAAAGGATGAACTAGTTATGGGCATAAACTTACTTCGACGAGCTCTTCTATACTTTCATGCGAGAGGAGATGTACTGGAAGGTCCGCGTTAGTATTTGACTTTGTCCTTGCAAACCATAATATGTGTCTAACAGAAGTTGCAATAACCACTCATCATACAGGAGGTTGGAGCAGGTACAGGGAGAAATCTTGGATATTACCCTGGTGAATCAACAGTTAATAAGATAGTACTCACAGACACTTCAGATAAGATGCTAGAGAGAGCAAAGGAGAAGCTCAATTTCATGTCAACAAAAGAAAGAGAAAGATACGACGTAGTTACAGCAGATGCAGCAAATTTAACTTTTGAAGATAACTCGTTTGATACAATTGTAGATTCATTCGGGTTATGCTCATTTGACGACCCTGTTAAAGTATTAATAGAATTACAAAGGGTGTGTAAACCAGATGGAAAGATCTTATTACTTGAACACGGAAGAAGTAAAACATACCTTGGACTTAGTGGCTACTTAGATAAACATGCAGAGAGACATGCCAAGAATTGGGTGAGTGCATTACTTCTTGGGTGATGTGTATCTGTTCGTTTGTCCTCACTTGTTATCCTCTACTATTAGGGATGTTGTTGGAATAGAGACATAGACCAAATTGTAGAAGATGCGGGGCTAGAACTTGTGAAGAAAGATTGCTGGCACTTTGGCACAACTTACTACATAATTTGTAGACCTAAATCTAATTAAACTTTTGATAATATGGAAGTCTCAGATCGAAGCACACTTACTAACTTAATCCAACTACTAGCTAGAGTAGCTACCTCTGTCAATTTGCAGTCTCACTCAAACATAATCCAATTTACCAATTTACTCTCTATACATTCACTAATCAACGGGTTGTGTTTTTGGGGTACTATCCAATGATATTTGTAACTTGCACTCGCTTATTTGTCAGAGTTGGGATCATGGAAGTGGAATTTAGATGCACCCAAAACATTCATTACTGTGTCGAAGATACCGAATTGTCCAGCAGTGAGTGTACCAATCATAACACAACGAGGTAAAAGACCAACAGTACATAAGTTGACAAAACCAACTTCCTTTGCAATGTTCATCAAACGAGTCATCATGGGTCCATCTCCACCAGCACCAGCCTTATTAATCTTAGAAAGTAATGTATCTGCTGGATGAGAAATGATAGCAGCGGCAACTCCTGCAATAACACCCGAGGTCAATGAAACTCCAAGGTTGGTAGAAGAACTAAGTTCAGAGGGAGTCTTTCCCATGGAAGCGTAAATAGAATCAGCTGCCTGTCCCTGGACGGCAAATTTAGCCATTGTATAAGGAACCTGCTTGGCAAGGATGGGGAGGAAGCCAGAATAAAATCCTCCAATACCATCAGCCTTTAACATTTTTCCAAAACCATCTGCTAGACCGTCACAGAAATCGGGGTCAGATACAGAACGGATACGCACGGCCTCCAAAGGACAAAGGAAGATATCAGCAATAGTTTCAGCAGCGGCGGCAGCTCCCAAATAAATACCAGTCTTGTTCTCCCAAGCCTTTTCTTCTCCCATAGATTCAACAGCCTGAATCTTGAAAAATTCTACACCACCAAACTTAAACCAACCTTGGACGAAGTATCCGAATGCAGTGGCGCCTAATCCAGTAGTTAATGCCATAGCACCTTCCTCGGCAACTACCTTACGCATACCACCAATTAATCCAGAGTTGTATTTAACAGGGTCTAATTGAACACGAGTTTTAACAACATCCACTGGACATAGTGCACCATGTGTAATAGAACAACAGATACCTCCGGCGGCGGCACCCTTTAGGTAGTACATTAAATCATACTTTTTCCCAGCCGGTGAAGGGGCAAGAAGGACTGATCCTGGAACCGATGTAGAGACAGACATTGTTGATATAGTACTATTACTATTAGAGCCGTTATGGTAGTTGCAATGAGTGGTTGGTGTTGGTTGGAAAATTTCTACACTTGCTTTGTCATTGGCTCTCGGTATCCTTTATGGTATCCTGCCTTTATCCATCCTCCTCCTCTAATAAACTGCATCTCAGAGCTACATACATAGGAGAGTAGCTTGGCCTGTTTCCCTTTTTATTATGTGCCTATGTATGTTTATCAGGTCAGCGAACAATCAAGTCACAAATTGTAGGCTCTCGGTGTATGTATATGTTATGAGGACGATGGCAACATATATTGAAATTATGATGAGAGACGATTCAGAGAGGCCCTAGTGTGTTAGTCTATCGTGTTTTAGTCCAAAACTTTGTAACATCTTTATACTTCTCATAAGCCTTTGATATTCCACAATTGTTTGCTTCAGCGTAGTCAATTAACGTTTGCACTCCAACCTTTGACCTAACACGAAGTCCTTGTGGTAGATCTGGATGCTCCCAATAGCGATCAATGTGATTAGTGTCGCCACTTCTCTTGATTGCTTTAAGGCTCCACCCAGCAGGAATCTCGGTTACTGTAGTCTTTCGTACACGAGGCGACTTGGATTTTTTTGCCGATCCAGTTGTGATCTTCTTCTCTTTGTATTTATCTTCTTTTTTCTTGGCGGACTGCATATTACTCCGCCTCAATCGACGTTCTTCTACCTCATAATCTAGCTGAGCAATCTTTGCGTTTTCTTCGCTTATTCCAGCAGGGTCATCAACTTCATATGCATATGCTACAGGGAGGGATTCGACTACATTGGCATCAAAGTCAGATTCATGGAGACCCTCAAGTGGCTCTGAGGATACTTTGGCTTGTGCTTCAGGAAACTTTTTCGACGCCTTCGACACTGATGGAGATTCAAAGCTTACTTCTTTGTCTCCTGTCCAGCTTTCGAGGGCCTTGCTTAATGTGTCCTTCAACTCACTGAGTATATAGTATGTCTTACCATCATTGGAAGTAGCCTGAGGAGTCTTGGCAAGAGCTTCCTTCACAATAGATGATACTTCCTGACTGGCTTTGTCTTTGGAGATAACTTTGTTGTCATCTGATACTCGGACAGATAATGAGGTTTGAGATGATGTGGCTGGGAAGTTCAACATCTCCTTTTCCTTATTCGTCTCTTTCCGAGCCTTCTTGCCAATACTCTTTTTTGAGGATTGTTTCCCTTGCTCTGATTCCTCACGTGGCCTCTTGCTACCTGTAGACTGTTTCTTCTTCTTTTTCATCTTCTTCTTCTCGCTTTCCACAACAATTGTTGGAGGGTCAATATCTTTATCCTTGATCACTTCCGACAGTTCTTCCCATTTCTTTAATGGTACACGATCCTTTACATGTAACTTTGAACGATTGGCAGTGAACACCTTCTTACACTCTTCACTGAGCATTTTCAAATCCTTCTCTTCCATTGGACGGGGTATAGTATCATCAAAATCAAATGGCCCTACCAATCTCGTCGTTGTATCAAACAAATCTAACACATCTGCCCCTGTTAAGTATAGTAGAAGAAGTTCAGTATTGGCAGTGAGTCCGAAGGTCATGAGAGAGATTAGAACGGCATGTCGGAACTGCACAAACCACAGATATAAATGAGATATTAACCTACTTACATGTCGTATACTTGTCAAAATTAGGATGATATTCCTGTATAAGTCGTTCTTCCCCATCACTCTCAACATTCGTATTATCACTACCAGATGCGGCGGCATCCTGTGAATTATTGAATTTATCCTGACGTTTCTGTTGAACTAAATCCATTAATCTTTGAATGATCGCCTTTGGAGTATTCGGTTGAAACTCCTTCCATTTACCAACTTCCATCTCACCTGCCTTATTGATATGATACTCATGAAATTCCAACCAATATCGACTTTCATTATCGGCCTTGGGTTTCATCATCTTGGCAGAGGATATACCATTTTCAAGTTTATTCCCTGTTAACAGTATACCTTGATCATAACTAGCCTTCATATAGAATTCAACATAGTATTTACCGGTAGTTTGACATTGTTCAGTTTCATCACTGCAAGTCTTACATGTAGTCAAATCAACCCTTACTAGACACCATTGGTATTCTCTCTCCTTATTATTAGAAGTACTCTTCTTCTTTGATTTGTATTTATCATTCGGATAAGAAATGAAGAAGAGCTTATCACGGCTATTTTTAATCTGTTCATATAATTCTTGATGTGTTTTGGCTACTTTAGATTCTTGAACAAACAAAGGAGGCGGCTGTTGCTGTTTTGAAGATGGTTTAGATGTCCTGCGGCTCTTTCTCGTTTCAGGTTCGTCCAACTTCATATTATTATCAACAGCTTTTGGTGGTAGAGAGGTACTACTAGTACTACTTTGCTTCTCATTGCAATCAATTGGAGGAGGTGCACTTTGCATTGTAACATCAATATCATTTATTACTTTTTCTCCGCTTTCCTGCAACGGTTGATCAGCCACCGCCACCATTGTCATCACATCATCTTTATCAATAATACTAGACATATTGTTCTTCTCGTCTTTAGACTGGTTTGCTCCTACTATCCTTGGATATATCGGTCTGATAATAATATTTAACTTTGATGTAAATTGTGCAAAAATTATGAGAGTGTAAGACCGACCACAATAATACAAGTATCTCCAACGACTCTATCTTATAAAGGATTAATAATATTTCGGTGGCATGCTACAATTTGGTGTTTAATATCTTCCAATAATCGGGGTCATATAATTTAATGCTATATAATTTATATCAATTTGTGGTACCCCGAGACGACTTCTTGAAAAAATCTTCGAAGTCAAATCCGGGAAATCTGAAATCTAAAATCACACCCCAAGTGAAGGCTGATTGGTCCATTGTTACAGTTAATATACCCACAGGATATATCTGATACCTCTCCAACATGTCTACTGAGAATGAATTCACAATCCGTGTAACGGGTGCAGCGCCGCCGCCATTACCAACAAAAGGAAAGAAGAAAGCTGCTTCTAAAAAAAATACTGCATCTCAGCAACAACAAAGACGATATAATATGAGATTACGTCCATCAACATCAATTAATCAATTACGAAAAGATGTATATGCACTATTTAATATACCCACAGATCATATTACATCATATCAAATGTCATTCTTATCTGGTTTCCCACCTAAAGAGTTGGAGCAAACTGATAAAGTAACAGTACATGAACTGGGTATTTGTCCTAATGAAAGTATTACTATTAGATTTACATTGGTAGATATTAGTGGCGGTAGCACTGCAAAACAACCAACAAAAGTAAAGCAGCAACAATCTGAACCAGTGGAAGAAGAAACAGCAGCTGTTGCATCATCTGCGGGGAGACAAAAGCGTGCCTCGGCAATGGCAGCAACTGCATCCTTCAAGGATGTTATCGCAGCACAAGATGCCATCATGAAGAATGAGAAGAAGAAATCTCCAAAGAGAAAAACAACAACATCTTCAGGTAATATTAGTGGATTTGGTAATGCTGCAGCAGCAAGTAAGAAAAGTAAGCAACCCAAGAAGGTAAAGATGGAAGGATCAGGATTCAGATTATCAGATGGTAAATCATTTGCTGGATCATCTCGATCTAAAAAGCAGACATCAACTGGCAAACAGAAGGGAGAGGCAATGTTTAAAAGTGAAGATGATGTTGCAAGTAAGTTACTTTCTTCCTTTGGTGGTAGTGGTAGTGGAGGTGGTAATGTAAGCAAATATCTACGAAGTGCAATGAAGGGCGCTGTTACCAAATCATATGAGGCATCTCGTGCAGCTGTTCGTGTTACAGCTGTTAATGCAGGAGAGTACAGCTTTGAGAAAGTCAAGGGTGGAAGTTTAGTTAATGGAGGTACAGTGTTGGGAACAGCAAATGATGCTGATGAAACAAGTAGTACTCTTGATAATGGTCTAGGAAGGACATTATATACAGTCCAATATTCAAAAGGTATGGAGGGAAGAGGGAGATATGACGAGCAAGTTGAAATTATCGGATTAGTAGCTCTTAAGGCGGTATTGAATCATGTATATGATTCGTCAAATGGTACTGGTGAAGAAGAAGATGAAGTAGGTGGAGCAGGAAGTCAAGATGGACGGCTACGTCCTGTAATGATCGCTCAATTATCACCTAGAGCATTTTGGTCTTTGGTTTTCCATTGTACAGAGTCTGCACAGGCATCTACTTCACCTCTTTCAGTGGAAGATATGCTACGATCAACATTACCTCAACTTGATTGGTCTCATCTTGAAAGAGGAGGAAGGAAACGAGTACTCAGTGAGAAGGCTAGAGAAAACAAGAGACAGACTGAGTCTACTAATTCTCCTTATGATGCAACACAAAACAATGGGGATCAAGAAGCCATGGCAATTGAACAGTTGGCAGAATCAGCATTAGAAGCCGCCACAGCTGGAAATGATGAGGAAGTTGTATTGAATGAACGAGAACGAAGAGCTAAGGCAGCAATGGCTCGATTTAGGACAGATGAAAGAAAACCATCAGTATCATTAACAACATCAACCAAAGAGGAAGATATGTCTATTGATGATGCATGGACATTAGTTACTCCTTTGGAAGATGATATTGATGAGCTCATTGAATGTATCATGGAGGGTAGTGGTGAGGGATATGATGACGATACTGCTAAAGCCTGGGCAACCATCCTCGTGGATAGTGTACAAAATTGGAGAGTACTGGCAAATTCTGATTCCGAATACATCAAATCTATTTTAACGAAGAAAGATTGTCCCACTACTACAGTTGAGATTATCCAAGGGTGGATAGATGGAGCTCAAGGTCGTGCCTTGGAGGAAATTATGCTTGAAATACTTGATGGAGATCAAGATGCATTAGATGTACTTCAAGACAAGGCTAAATCGAGTAGCCCCAGGGATTTAGTATTCTGGAAAGTTCGTCCCGAGGTGTTAGCTAATACACTCAATAGTGATACATCCAAGAATTGGACGCTAACAGATGTAAAGAAGTGGATTAAGAGGGCAGAGATTGCACTGGGTACTTGTGCATGGCTTGAGCAATACACTTCTGGTGGTCTAGTGAATATGTAAAAGTACTTTGATTATATATATCAAATCAACTGCATCATTATATATTAGAAAACTAGTTCTGTGATACATCTAAATCCAAGATCAACTGCTTTTATTCGCCGGTTTTCAATTTCTTCGATTGATGCTCATGTGTATCATCTTCTTCACCATCATCCCCAGCAGCAATTCGTTCACTTTCTTCCTGTAGCTTACTACCTCCAGCCCACACACCACCAGACGGAGTTGGACCATAATCGTCATCAGAGTCATCATCAGTCTCGCTATCCCCATCTCCTCCACCGCCTCCACTTGCAGCACGTTCAGCCTCTTCTTCTTCTTCTTTTAATCTCTTTTCTTCAAGCTCCTCCATTCTCTTTTCCCTTGCAACTTGCACAGCAGCTAAATTCTGTCCATACTTATTACCAAATATATTCCGTGGTTGTCCAACACCCGATGCACAACCTCTGCAACCAGTGGTAGGATCTTGCGCAGTTAATTGTTCAGGTGACCGATCCTTCAACGGTACTCTACATATACTTGTAGTGCCGAACTTATAATTATTCGAATTAATAACATACGTTGAACATAATCTTTCATATCCCGTCTTCTTCCATTTAGCTATTAATGCCGCATCAACTAACTTATTTTTAATACAGTAATCATATACCTTTTTCGAAATTTTATCATGTGTGTAGTACATATCGTAGACATATCGGGAACGTTGCCAATTAATTTGATGTACTGGCCACATACTTTCAGTATTACGTTTCCCTGCATTAGATTCACGAACTTTATCACGTAATTCATTCTCAAGGGCTGATAGAACTGGTGCCAAATAGTTGAAACCTATTGTATTGCAATTTGATGTATGTGTACGAAATATTGTTATTTGAGTGTTATATATTCATTCCATGGACGTGTATAAAGTATTATATTGTTTTGAGATAGAAGAGGTTAAGGAAGATTAGACACAAAATTTTAATATTGCAAAGAAATTGAAATTGAGATACATAAGATATGATCAGCATACAACAACGCACCCTTTGGAGGCTTCTTGTTCTTTGGATCCCAGCGATTTGATGACATTATATATATACAAGCGTTGTTTGAGGTTTTATAGTTAGGGTGAGTTCTTAAATGAGTTTAATTTTACTAAGAACCTAACCAAAGTTACCGATATAAGATTCTGTTTGATTGTACTAACACATGATATGATTAGGTATGGCGGCAGTACCTCTGAAGATAGTCTGTGGCGGCAAAGAGTCTTCTTTTTTTATGATATAAGATATATCGACCTGGTAGACTTTGTCCTTCATCAAAAGTGTAGCATATATTATGATTTACTTTGTGAACATCATATTATTGTTAGTGCACCTTGTACTTGTTAATGGTATCAATGGCCTTCCCAAGTCTTCAGAGGAGTTCATTGTATCCTATACTTGCAATGGTACTGATGTACAGAAACTGCTTGAACAAAGACAACAGCATAAGGGAGGAGATTTCTTCAAGTGGGTATTAGCAGCTCGACATACAACACATCAATCTGGATGGGAAGTAAACACATCTTATGAAACAAACGATACTAACAACAGTAATAAGTATTATGCAAGAGTATTTGATCTATTGAATTACTCAAGAATACATAATTTACTTCCACATTCTATTGGTGTTGATGAAGTTTGTCATAAGGGAATGGAAACACAATATCAACTTGATGATAAAAACAATAACTGGAGTGATGATAATGATAAATCGAAACCAAATACATACATAACTTCAGAATCATGGGATAATCTTTGCAATTTATGCCATAAGCAGCTTTCATCTTCAGAACGTTTATCGTCAACTTGCATAGACATACCCGGAGTAGTTGTTAAAAGCCCTTTCGACAAAGCGAACAATCCATGCAATAGAAAGTATAGAATGGTAGATGGAGCACATCGAATGTGTTTACGAAAATTTCTGCTACTTCTATTACATGGAGAAGTAAGTGAGCTCGAAAATGAGGCCTTGAATAAAAACTTCGATAAACACAAGATGATACAGCAAAAGAAACAGCTAATAGAAATCTACAGTCAGAGTATGTTCATTGTTCTAAATCAAACTGTATTCGAGTCAATGCTAATGGATGACGATCCACACACAACTTGGGCACGAGATAAACCCTTCTTGGTAAAAGCTATTACTCATGACTTGCAATTGGATTGGAAAGAGTGGATGGGACGAGTAATGGACCGAGTTGATGAAAGGAAAAGTAATTTTACATTATCAACCAGTAATCAAGACATGTCAAGAGATGAACTATGATTAGACAAAGATCATAGTTTATACTAATCTTAGCTACACTACCGCAGCAACTCTAAGCTTGAATGCAACCCGTGTCATATTTTTGACAAGCTTGATTAGGAAAGAACACTTCACAACATGATGCATGATCAGAATAGAACATCCTATTAATCAATTGCGGAGAGGTCCATGCATCTACAATATCTTCATTATTGGTACATCCATCGTTATTCATCTTATGAACATGCCAGCCGTACTTGCAAACTTCTCCTGTCTTGTCAATTTCTGAATCCTCTTCCGGTGGTGGCATTGTAACAGGATCAGTGATATCACCACCACCGCTATCAGATGGACTATCATCATCATCTGGTGCACAAATGTCATATATTACACAATCATCAGCAAAGAAAGCATCACAACACGCTTGAGCGGTAGGATGAAACATTTGATCTTTAAGATGTGGCATCAACCAAATTTCCAAGTAGTTCTCATTATTTGAACACCCATCAGTCTTGATATGGTCAACATGCCACCCCATGCCTATACAATCAACAGGCTTCTTAGTCGGGCTTTTTGTCGGTCGTTTTGTCGGATCAGGACCTGTGGGCTCAGTAGTGGTAGGCGAAAATGTAGGCCATTCAGTTTGAGATGGCTTCAATGGCGAGGGCTTCTTTGTTGGGAGTTTACTCGGCTTGGCACTTGGAGCGCGTGATGGAGTTGATGTACTCGGAGAAATAGAAGGAGGCGGTGGAGTTGGTCCAGGAGTTTGATTAACATCTGCTCTGGATAGACAAGTATCATACTCTAACCAGTCAAAACGGCAACATTCGTCGAGTGTATTGAAGAGGTTTGGCTGAAGAGGACCTTCATTGCCATCATTAATACAGGTTCCTTGATCCAAGTCTGGGTAGTAAAGAAAAGCAACATGATCAGCTTGAACTATACATGTCGTATAGTCTAACCAATCGAACGAACAACATGAATCCAGGCTATTGAATAAATTGGGTTGCAAACCAACATCTACATCATCTGCAGTTACACACGTCCCTGTATCCAAATCAGGATAATACAAAGTTCCTATCATATTATGTGAACTAGGTGTTGGTTTCATACTTGGTTTTCTCGTTGTTGGAGAAGTAGTTGGAGGTAATGACATTGTTGGTGAACTAGTATACATTGGATCCATGATAACATCTCCATCCATTACAATGAATCCCTCATCCAATGTAGATGATGCAAATGGTCCAACATATCCCATACTGTTCATATCACTTATTATCATATTGTATATTGAATTGTAGGACATTGCTTCATCAAAGATTGATATTAGAGATTGTGATAATGATATGCCAGCGTTTGTTATGTCAGTTAGGCAAATTTCATTACATGTGTGTGATATGTCAAAGTTGAATGTAAATAGTTGTTGTGAAGTTGTTTGAAGTTGTCGCTGGCGTAATCCCTTCGACTCTAGACCATCATCTCCTCCATAGTTTGCATCTTCATTATTAATATCAATACCATCAAAGTTGACATTAGCAACATTGACAACTCGAAACTCATCCTTCAATACTTGCTTGACTGCATTAGTAACCACATTTCGAATAGTTATCAAATGATCAGTTGATGATTTGGGCATATATACATTACGAAAGTATAATTTACATGTAAACTTGACCAATATCGATGGTTCACTCAACTTGTCTCCATTAGTAACGTCAGATAATGAATGGCCCAATTCAACTAAATTTGAATTCTCCACACATATTTCAACTTCCAATTCTGGATAATTGGTAATACAACATTCACCAATTGATTTAGTAAAGAATACACTTGTAGAATCATACATATAACTTGGTGCTTCTAAATCAATATTCATTACACAAACTACATTCTTTAATATTGGATAATATGTAAATTTGTAATGGTATGGGTTAACTATATTGCCATTGGATGTTATTATTGTACTATCATCATTATTATTGACTGCCGAATCAGAGTTTTGTACACATGTCTTTTTAGGTACAGTTGGAAAATGGAGTCGACAACATTCACCAGATGTTATTGAAAAGTAAGTTGATATATCATCCTTCATGTATGATGGTGCATAGTCACCATTGCTTAAACAAACGTCTGAAGTATAATCTGGATAATAGACTGTAGTTAATGTATCATCTGGTATATCAGTAGGTTGCATTGTAGGTGGTCCTAATTCTTTCGATAATTCTAAACATATAGTTAATGATTCTTCATTTTGAGCTTGTGTCCATTGTTCATTTTGAAAATTGATAGTACAACATTCAATGTAGGATGATTGCATTGTATTTGTTGGATCATCTAACATATATGTTGGTGGTGATTGAATGTGGTTTGTTGTACAATGTGATGATGACCATATTGGATACCAATACGTTGTCTCGGCCTCTTCCTCTTTGTTGTTATTACTACTGCCATCTAACGCTACACCCTGTCCACTACTACCACCACTACCGCTATTCAAACAATCCTCTAAATTCCAATCAAAATGTTCTTCACAACAATCAGCCAATTTAACATAAGTAACATCCCATTCATTCGGTAATTGACTTCGATCACATTTATATAATGACCAATTAGGCATATAATGTGATAACCCTTCATCTTCGGCATTATATTGTTCTTGTAGTATATTGTATGCTTTAATACCCAATGACATACATTTGGACATGATGTGACGTAGTTCACTGCCGCAACATTGTTTTAATGTAGTATATCCTACTATTTCTTCATTGGTGTTTGGATTGTATGGCAGTGCTGCATCATTATAACAAGTTTCATCAATATAATTTACAATATATGGATGGGTAGGACGTGATGGTGATGGAGTTGGACCTACTTCCCCATCTCCAACTCCAACTCCAACTCCACCTTGCTGGTATTGCTCCTGCTGCCACTTATAATAATTAGTAGCATTTAATTTCTTCCCTTCTACTTCACAAGTATATGTATCCCATGAAAAATGCTTAATACAACATTCATCTAATGTTGTTGATGCACTTGATATTTCCCATTGTTGTGGTTGTGCTGTGTTGATACATGTTTTTTGAGGATGGGATGGTAGGTAGGGATAGAGTGATGTTAGATATGATTGTGAAGATTGTAGTTTTCGTAGATGGTCTCCGTTTGCTTTGTTGTTGTTGCATGACAGTAGTATTAATATAATGGTAGCTATCATAGAGGGATGCATACTAAAAGTTGTTGTTAGTGGTCGTCGTCTTCTTTTGTATTGCAATCGATCGTGTCGTTGTCTTTTGTTGTGTTGATGACATTCATATGTCGTGACGCAAGGTATTATCGACGCTCTCGGCCGCCGCCGCCGCCACCGTCGACTACTGTTATTACTCTCCATCGTCATTATATCATTATTATGTAGGACGCTCGACGCCGCCACTTATATTATATTACTAACTGCCATTGTTGCCAATTTGAGGGCGCTTCTATTCGATTTTCGAGGGCTTGACAAAGAAGTTGAGGGGCTGACCTACTAATTTTTGAGAGCTCTCTCAAGATTATTAGCTATGTGAGATGTTGCTGTCCTATTGCAGGGGGCTATGAACCAATTAATACATTGTAAGTTGCAGCAAGTCGAGTAGTTTAAGTCAATAATGATATCCACACAGAGATTAAAAAGTAGCTTTGCAACAGTAACAGCACTACTTTTCACCACATTCAACCATTTCCAGAATAACAAGTTATACTATGCAGCTGCTACCCTAACAAACAGCAGCGACCCATTGCGTAAGCTACAAACACAACAACAGCAGCATAATAACATGGGTCCACCACCACCACCCAAATATTACTATGACACATCCGATGGAAAGTGCAAACTCGATGACGCGTCTCGTCCTTCATGGTTATTAGATACACAAAATTATATAGATGTACAATTATGTTGCTTAGATAATTCATGGAATGTTAATGGTTGTTTAGCTGATTTTGGCAGCTTTGAAACGGCTGATGATGGTAATAATAGTAGTGAGGAGGGGGATACCACTGATAATAATAAAGATAATAATAGTGACGATACAATAGAATATTACTATGACACATCCGATGGAAAGTGTAAACTCGACAGTCCATCACGACCATCATGGCTATCAACTACAAAGAATTATAGTGATGTAAAGTTATGTTGTAATGATAATTCATGGAATGTTGAGTTATGCTTGCTGCATGCCACTGCAAGTACTAATGATGGTAGTATGAATCCCAATGGTGCCAACCTAAACGACAATGATAACGATATATCAACAACAACAACTGAAGAAGTAGACAATTCTATACCCTCAACCATAATAAACTTAACCCTCCAAGGATCATTAACACTACACTTACCATTAATAACATCCATATATCAACTATCATCATCAACATTGAAAATTGTCTTAACAAAAACATTCATACAAATATTATCGAATGAAAGCTGTTTTAACAAGTGGATTATAATGAATGATGAATTTGAAATTGATTTAGTTTCATTTGGTGGAATTAGTTTTAGTTGGCGTCGCAATCGAAAGATGCTAGTTGCTGCAAATGATGATAGTGATAGTCATAGAGAAAAGAGTCATAATAGACAACTATCGACGGGGTATGAATTGATATTTCAATTGTCAGTACCATCCAAATGTAACTCGATATGTCAACAACAACAAGATGAAATAGCATTGGGTAGTATATCACCATACAATGAAATTAAGACTTGTTTTGCGAAATCAATATCAAGTGGTAGTTTTGGTTTAGTGTTTGATCAGATTAGTGTTTCAATGAATCTCTTCAATAATGAGCAACAGCCATCTCAAACTGCAACAACTGTATCAGATGGACAATTGACATATCATTATGCTAAACAATCTTCGTCGATCTATACATGGTCACCATCTAAACAACCAACATATACTCCAACAGTAATAACACTTTCACCAACAATATCAAATGCACCTACTAACATGTACTATCCAGACATTGACAATATAGCCTGTCTTTCTTTATCAACATCTAATAATCAACAAATTAACGTATTCAGCTCGATAGAAGCATGCTGTAACTTTGATTGGATGGATCCTGCCACAAATTATGATACTTGTATATCCAATAGTCAATTAGTAGCAAGTGGTCAAACTAAAGAACCAAGTAGACAGCCGACACAACGTCCAACTCGTATACCAGTAGTTGATATGATTTATTATATTGATTTGTCGCTGGGTGTTTGTAAAGCTACAACTGCTGATGATAATAACAACAACAGTGAACAACAAGGAGGGGTCACATTTGACACACCACAAGAATGCTGTTCTCACGAATACATCACATCATACGACAAATGCATTTCATACATTAACACCTATCATTCAAACATCGACACAACAAACTGTATATGGCATCCAAACCCCTCCCAATTTGGCTACTGCACTTATTCCGAAACATATCCACAATCATGGAATACTATACCAGATGTAATGTTATATAATACACATGCCTCTTGTTGTTTGGGTATATTTGATACAATGGATTGTTATCAAGAGTATAATTGCAATGGTATGAAGAGTGGACCGACACCGATGGGATATGTGACGGAAGCTCCGAGTACATATATTCCTACTTGGAGTCCTGTTAATGCTGATGGTAGTATACCTGAACCGACGAGTCCAACTCAAGATGATGTACCGTCACCTCAAGCCCCATCAGATCAAACTGACAATCAAGACGCCAATGACAATAGCCAAGTACTCGATGTAACGGCAATAACGACTGAAATATCCGATTCATTTGAAAATGGCATCTCAGGTGATGACTGGCCATGGTCAACATCCACTTCAAATCCATGGACAATCTATCAAGATGATAAGACTGATGGATCCTACTCAGTCCGTTCAGCAACCAACCTAAGTCCAGGTGAAACGTCCGACCTCTACATATCCATCAACTCAATAAACGGAGGAACATTAACATTCGATCTCAAATCTGATGTCAAAATGCCATATACAGGATGTTACATCAATATAGATGATGAAAGTAAGGGAGGATATACTTATCCAAAGCCTGAGTGGGATATTGACAAGAGTATACCGGTAGTAGGTGGTGGTATGCATGTTTTAATGTTCCGAACATGGGCACCTAACTATTCACAAGGTGGTGAGAGTGGTGAATCGGGTACTATTACTCTTGACAATGTTAGATTTATGCCTAATTTGAATTAGTAAGAGACTTGAATAGACCCTTTTGTGGTAGTATTAGTTAGTAGTTTACTAGAGCTATCCTTTCACCGAACCGATCACTTTGCATGACTGGCACAGTGTTGATAGGTTACTACTACCGCTTATGTTTACAATAGTTTTGGAACAACTCTTACAGATGCGCTCATCGACCAAACATGAGTTCATAGATCGTGGAAGTAATGAGCTGCATATTGTCTCATCTACATTTGCTTCCACCGTTTCGGGTATCGTTTCGGCTACAATCATAAACTCAACAAACAAGTCATATGCATTCGGCGGTTTAGTTTCTACCAAGCTATACCATTTCTTTGACTTCTTCTCGTTGTATTTGAAGCCGAGTATTCCGTGCTCATAACAGCGTCCCAAGGTATAAGCTGCAAAGTCTATTTGTGTATGGAGTGAAGAATAAGTTGTGCAAATGTGATACATGACCAATAGAACATGAAAAGGTAAGGCTTACCTCGTGTTCTATCATTTGACTTTTGACTCGCCATCTCAACAAGAATCTCAAAACCCTCTTCCCAATCCCTTTCCACTCCTTCTTTACCAGTTATCAAGCAATATCCATTGTAAGCATTGTTCATATCATCGCATTGAGCTTCATGCTTCGTATTAGATATCTCCTTGTCTGTGCTATCATGACTGAAACGCTCCCTTTCTTCAACCACGGATTGTGGTAATAAGCCCGTGTTTATATCTTTACATTGAATCAAGTCTCGAATTGTCTCTGCAATTACCTCCGAGTTGATCAAAAGCTTCCCCATTTCGGTTCCTAGCATTGGAGAGGTGTCTTTATTGTCACACATAAACTCTTCTATACATTGCCTACAATAAATGAATCCGTCCTCTGCTACTACATGATCAAGCGGAAGTTTATGGCATATTGGACAGAGGAATTCGATTGCAAGAGAGCTTGAATTCATATTGCTGCTCTTTGTTCAAGTTGCTAAGCGATGATTGCATATCATGGCTTCTCAAAGATACCTGAAATTTTCAGACAAAAGGTTTAAACCAATCAAACTTACCGCCACAATCAACATATTTGACAAGTGAAGGCAATTTGAAGATGGACGAAGGCATGAGTAAGCCAATGAATGCAGGAGAGATGTCAGTAACTGACTCTGATGATATCCTTAACAAGATAGCCGCAGAATTGGTATGTAAACTGAGCTTGAAGCTACCAACGGACCCTGTTATTGCTAATGATGGCTGTATCTATGAGAAACGAGAGCTTGTTGCAAGCAATAGTGATAGCGGAGACAGTATAGAATACAAGCCATGTAGCCAAATCAAGCGAGTTATTGATCTATTACTAGATAGTGGCAAGATTGATGATAAGTATATCAAAGGAAGCTTGGTAGATGATTCACAAGAGAAAGATACGAACGCACATAACTATTCATCTATAAGATCAAAAGCAGAAGGAGGGGACGTTGATAGTATGGTTGAGCTGGCAGAACTATATCTAAACGGTAAATGTACAGACAAAGATGAGAATACAGCCTATCGTTGGTTCAAAAAGGCTTCTGAACAAGATTGTGAAACTAGCATAGCACGGGTTGGAGATTGTTTGTTGGCGGGTGTAGGTGTAGAGCAAGATTACCAAGAAGGGTATATGACACTCATTGAATCAGCTAATGAGGGAGGAGGTGAGAAAGTATACTTTTTCTTGATTTGATATGTGTATGCATGCTTTAGACTAACCGACGATCATCATGATTTGCAGCGCCTGCAGCATTGAGGCTTTATCATTATTATGATACTGGTATTCTAGGTTTCAAGCAAGACAGTGGCAAAGCCGATAGGTATCTTTGTCGATTAAAGACAATATCACCAGATCTTAGTGACGAGGACATTCAGCAAATGAAGCTTGAGCTAAGTGAGTTGATAGCTATACCTTCTTCAGCCGACAAGAAAGAACAGTCTGAAGGCGGTACACACCCGACAGGCAATTCAGAGACTAAAGATGATGCCATGCCGAACAGTGGGAAAGCTGAGGATCAGTCAGAGACCCTACTTAAGCAATGCTATGCATGTAATGCATCGAAGCCGAAGGAAGACTTCTCTTCCACTCAATGGAAACAGTCTTTAGGAACAGGAAGATGCAAAGAATGTTGTAAGGGAGAAACTGATAGCTCATCAAGTACAAAGGTAAAGTTCAGTGACAAAGAAACAAGTGAAGTTAAGAAGTCTAATACATGTGAGGTCGAGAAGTCCAGTACGCCTGACAAACAGCACAATCCTAATGATTCCATCAAGGCAAATGAAGAACATATCCCAAGTCAGGGCAATGTCAAACAATGTTATGAATGCAAACAATCAAAGCAACAGATGGAGTTCACCGCCAGTCAGTGGAAGAAAAGATTGGGGACAGGAAGGTGTTTCCAATGTGTCTCAAAGACGGCGCCACAATGGACATCTTCCTCAATCAAACCGACTCTACAAACTAAGATATGCTGCGAATGTAAAGAGAAGAAGCCTCATTTTGAGTTTAGCCCAAACCAATGGAGACTGGCAGCCGGTACGGGTCGTTGTAAGCTTTGTGTGCAGCAATAGTTACAACAAGGCTAGAGATGAGGGTGCAGTGAAGTAGAGTATAATAGGGCGGCTTGCCAGAGGTAGAGTCATGGGTAGTAGAAGTAGAGTGAAGTGACTTACTTGCCTTTGATTTGACTTACTTGCCTTTGATTTCAAATAAGCACTTACTATAAGCCAATCCGTTAGAACATGCTTAAAATACTAAAGCATTATGTACCAATCGAGTGATATTACAATGGTGGGGTCAAAGAGGAGCAAGGAGGTTGAGGAGAGCCTAGCAAGTGCAGTGCAAGAAGAGGGATAAGTAAAAGGATACCACTTGTGGTATCCTACCCCAAACCTCGCTCCGACTCTCATAATCTCCGAGATTGCTCTGTCTCCTTACTAAGCTATCCTTGTTCGTCTACCCCGTAATATATATTATTTCTTTTGTCTTGTCAATCGTCTTTAACGCAATATGTCGTCAAAGCATCAAAAAGGTCCTGACCTTAAAAGATTTATGGTAAGTGATTAGGTATCTATCTTTTGCAATAAATTTGTGGTGGTATGGTATTGATTGTTATATGTACCTCTACGAGAGTATAGATAAATGATTGGGTATCGGTTTATTGTCTCTATGGATTGATCATTCTAACAAACTAAATTTATTTATTTCTCCATTCTATACCCACTTCATGATACATTTTCAATAACACACAATTTTACACACATCAAATTAATGTTCAATATAAATAAAGGATAAAAAGTTAATACTATCACTCAATGGTAATCGTAAAGTTGTCGGTACACTCCGGGGATATGATGCATTCTTAAATGTTGTACTGGAGAATGCAAATCATGAGGGTGATGAAACAAATATTGGTACTATTGTTATTCGGGGCAATTCAATAATTCAATTTGAAAGTGTGGCTCGTGTAGAAACATAAGAATTAGATGTTTGGGGAGTGTCGGTATTGCAATTGATGATTAATTTTAATAAGATTATGGGAGATTCAGGTTGATTTTGGAAGTTAGAATTGTTTAAATTGCAATGGTCAATTTAATTGGAAAAGTTTAAGCAAATAATTGGGTAATGGGTAACGATAAAATTTGCTTGGCAAGGTGATACTGTTGATTACTTGGTATCGAAACTAAGTAACAGAAGTAAGTATACAAGGCATAAGATATTTCAAGCTACATATTTACAGAGATCAAGGTATTTACAGATACTTTTACTTTATATTTTGAATACCAAATTAAGGAGTGCTACAGGAAGCACCTATGTTCATCAATTTTCTTCACTCAGCAGGAAGTACATGTACTTAATTCCACTTAGTAGTAAGTCTCTCTTTCGTAGCTGTGTTGCTGCTGCATACGTTCCCTCTTCTCTTCCATGCGCTTCTTTTTCAACTTACTCTCACGATCAAGGAAGTCAGCTATGCCGTCGTAAATGGGTTGTAATACCTCAGGACTTGTGGCTGAGACCTTGATTGGAAGACCTTGTGGACGGACTACCGTGAAGTAGTACCACCTCTCTTCCTTGTTGGGATAGTGGACTGTACTAAATTCATCCATGAAGTGGAAAAGCTGAGCTCCTCGGATATCGAATTGCTTAACCTTGACACTTAGCTTGCAGTTCTTTGTCTGAGATTCCTTTACGGCAATATCATATTCAGCCTGTTTAGGTGTTGGTAGGGATGAAAAGAGGATGAATTGAGTTAGATACTAAACTCAAGTGATAAAATAGAAAGATACAACCCTATCAGAGTTCTCACCTTTGTTCTATACATGTAAATGATATGAGGCTTTCCCAACATATCACCAACAACAACATACTTGGGTTTCCATTCACATGCACTAACAGGAGCGTCAGTACTATGATTATCATACTTTACCATACACTGTCCTTCCGACTTGACAACTCTAACATTCTTATTTGGGATGTAGAATTCCATCGTCATTGGTCGTGATGCCGCGCCGACCATTTTGACTGCATCGTCGGTATGTCCTACAGATTCCCCATTAACCTTGAGAAGGACATGTCCTAATTCGATACCAGCAGTGTCGGCTGCACTTCCATTGATTGTGAAAGAAATGACTGGCTTATCACCAATAGCCTCAACGAATGAATTAGATGCAGTTTTGAACAGTGTTGACCTAAGCTCCTTAGCCGAAGAGAAGATCGCGCCAAGCATAGTTGTTGTTACACGAGCATTGTAATACTCCCCACCTTCGGGTAAACCACGCTCGTCTAATGTTACGGGTGTATCATCTAATGAATGATCATATAAATTAGATGAGTTGGTATCATCTTCGGAAGTTACACTTGAAACGCTATTGTCGCCAGCATTACTATCTGCGGGTGTGACAGCAGGCTCTGTTGTAGGTTTATTTCCAAAGCCCATGTCATTCCAAAAGTCAGCATCATCTTGCTGCCCATTGCTACCCTGTACTGGATTTGCAGATGATACGTCGGGGATGGCATTGCCAGTTGCAAATGGATCTTGAGCTTGAGCTTGTGGAGATACCTGATGCTGTTGCTCAAAGGTGGCAAATGGATCCACAGCCGCTTGTGCTGGACTGTTAGGACTCAATTGTGGCACGGGTGCTCCTCCAAATCCAGTGGGTAATGTTGGCAATGGAGCAGTAACTTGCATATTAGTCGCATTGGGAGGAGTTTGACCTGGACTTGTTGGATTCCAAAGGGGAGAAATTGGGGGAGATGCTAGAGCATTTGCAACTGGTTGCTGCATGTTGGGTGACTGCTGCATTTGACCGTTTGGTTGAACCATCTGTCCACCTGGTTGCATCTGAGGAGGGTATTGCTGTTGTTGCTGCTGCAATTGATAGTTGTCATATTGTTGTTGTTGCTTCATGGAGCTCATGAAGAGATCTACATCTCCTACGGTGATTGGTTTTGCAATCGTATCCTTGAAAGATTGAGGATACCCTACGACAGGATTATTGTTGTCGGGTGTAATCTGCATAGGTTGCTGATTTGGTTGTTGATATCCAGGAGTAGTAGTACTTTTCATACTTGGCATTACCATTGCATGTGAAGGAGATGCCATGTTATCCATCTTTGTAAGTTGTGGAGGAGTTGCAACTGATGATGGATTATTATTTGTAGAGGTATCTTCTGTCGTCGATGGCGGTGATTGATTACTATTAGATGCAAATGGATCTCCCAATGACATTTGTCCAAAGGGATCGAGACTCATTAGACTATTGTCGACCATACTTGCTGGTGGCATGATAAGATAAGGAAGGATAGACAACTCAATTAGATACTTTGTATATCGATTGATGAAAAAAATATGACAAAAGATGTGCACATCTTCATTATTTCATCATAATGTTTACACCTAAACGTACACCATGTAGGATATGTTAAGTTGGTGATCGATACTATATTTCTCAAGTTGCTGCTATCGAATAGAATAGCCGCTTTCATTATAGCATATTGAACGGAGAGTGCGAGCTTGTGTTGAACGAAGACATTATTTATTTTTGCCGTTTAGCTTCCAATAAATGACAACAAGATCCACCCCCCTATGGCATGCTCACAACACTACCATACTACCACGGCAAGCCATCAAATAGCCAATCAAACGCCTTCAATAGACCTATTGTCAAACAATGTTAATGACACCAGCACCTTGTACCGGTCAACCACACCAAATAATGAACCCAAATCAACAACCTCCTGATGTCTTTGCATCATACAATAACAATGGTCAGCAACAGCAAGCTCCTGTCATTCAACAACCAGTAGTTCAACAGCAACCAGTAGTTCAGCAGCAACAGTATCATCAGCCACAGGCTGCAATGGCTCCAGCTCCAGTGATGCAAGCTCCCCCGGTACCAATGCAAGCCGCTCCCCAACCTATGATGCAAGCACCTCCTCAGATGCAAATGCCTGCTCAACAACAACCAGTAGTACAACAACCTCCCCAAGAGCAGCAAACTCCACCCCCAGCCGTGGTAGTTACAAACAATGCAATTGGTAATGACTCTCCCGTATCACAATTGGGAGATGTTTCGGTCATTGCTGCTTCTGCCAACATTAATACTTCAGGACCTGCAATGCCAAATGCAACCACACCATCACAACCATTACAGCCAATTCCTCAATCAATGCCCATGCAACAGCAACCAGTAGTTACTGCTCAAATGCCTGTTGTTTCTCAACCAGCACCAGTAGTTCAACAACCGGTAGTTGCTGCAAACCCATTTGATACTTTTCCAGCAGTTGCTTCGGCATTACCAACTCCTGCTCCTGTCCAATCTGTCCAGACTGCTCAGCCTACAGCACAACCTCCTGTTGCTCCTGCATTGGCACCTCCGCCAGCAATGGCTCCTCCCCAAGCACCTCCCTCGCCACCAGTTGATGCAACGCAGCCTGTCAATACACAACAAGTTCAACAGGTAGTACAACAGACATTATCACCACCCATGTCTCCAGTAAATTTGGCACCACAACAACAGGCATATGCTGATCCATTCGGGTTTACATTCAGTCCTCTAACAAGTCCGGTAACATCTCCGGGTGGTAGTCCCAATGGTTCTCCGGGTGCCATGGTTCAAAGTACAAGTGTGAATTCGGATCCGTTTGGTGTATTTGGTGGTAATAACAAGCCACCTACTCCTCCTCAGATGACGGCGAATAATGCTACTGGAAGTGATCCGTTTGGTGCTGGAGCACTTGTTCCGTCGGCTCAAGCACCCGCCCCTGTTGAAAATGGCACAGTAAATGATCCATTTGGAATTTTTGGCAGTGGCCAGCCAGCTCAGCCCGCTGCACAACCTGAGCCAGCTCAAACTGGACACATGTTCTCGCCACCCGCCCCCGCTCCTCAAGAGGCCGAAGATCCTTGGGCTGCCGCTGGATTTGGTCAGAGTACTTCATCCCAGCCTGAAGCTACTTCTCAGTCAAGTCTTGATGCAGCACCAGCTTACAATCAACAAAATACAAGTCTAACTGGAGGTAAGCAAGAAGATAAACCAATCACACTAGATTCCAACAATTTACCCTCCGAGGGTGAATACTACGAAGCACGTATCAATGCCCGATCACTCGGCGCCATGTTCTTCACGGCACGTAACCTCGAGGAAACACTCTTTACAAAGCTTGCCAATAACATCATCGAAGCGTTAGGTTCTCGTCCAGTCGTATCCTATGTCGCCGAGGGTAGTGCTGCCAATAATGCCGGTGTTCATCTAGGACATGTCATTCTATCAGTTAATGGTCAAGATATTCAAGATCCAGAACAATGTGCCAATGTTATTCGCAATGCGCCCCGTCCTATGAATATTCGATGTTATATCCCACCCGACTTGGAATTAACACTGAATGAAGGTAGACATTTAGTTAAGTATGATACCAAGGGTGTTACCGCACCTGCTAGTGGTGTTGAGTGGAAGAGGAAGTATGTTGTTATGGGTGGTATTGTTTCCAAGCCATACATGATGAATATGTTTTATAGAAAGGTAAGATCTCATCTTTTCTCTGACTTGATTATGACTTCACTTCTACATACAACTCAACTGACACATGATATATTCACACTTCTACTTTTAATGATCACAGAAAGACTACGATATCGCCGTCAAGGAAGCGCATGCTGGTCGTAAGATCTCCGTCAAGGTCAAGCAGTTCGATCTCCGTGGTGCACGTATCGTCCTTCAGAATAAGGATGGTAAGCCCAACTATGTCAATTACCAAACTGAACGTGTGGGATGGCACTACATTACCATCTTACCATGCAAGGGATACCCCATCAAGATATCAAGTGAAAGTCTTGAAGATTTGGAACCAGTCTACTCTGCTGTTCGACGATTTATCAGAAAGGATATGGATAATGCGCATCAATCTCGTATGCAGCAGAGTTTTGGAGGTGGAAGTGGACTTGGTGGTGGTGCACCTAGCCGCGGGCGTAGTATGAGTCCTTCAAGAACTGAGAGTGCCGGTGCTAGACATTTCAATGAAAGAGGTAGTTCTGGTAAAGGTCAATTCGAAGGCTTTGAAGATGATCCAAATGCTACGGGACAAGGAAGCTATTGGAACAACACCCAATACGTTAAGGGAGCAAACAAGTACTAGAAGATATGATAGAGTGTATGAAATGAAGTAGAGTGATATATTTGGAGTGTGTGATAAGAGCGGAAAACATGTCTTTGTTGTGAAGAGATTCTTAGAGGGTCTTAAAGTTCGTTGTACAGGTATTTTTATTGTTTGTTGGAACAAGAATGAAAATGATAGATAGGGGTGGAAGTACACGTAAGAATAACAACAAAAGATGGTGTTGAGTTGATTGTAGCTTTAAGCTTATATGCCGCCTAACAGTTGATCTCTTACAAGGATACCCTACCCTCATTGGGTATCCTCATACTAATGCATCATATAGGAAGCTGTAGTCTATATGTATCGGATGCTTGCTCCCAGGTTAGGAGAATGGTGGTACCTGTATCACTAACACCCGCAGCTTGCAAAAGGACTCAAGCGAGAAAATGTGAAGGACATCTTTCCTAGCACGAATCAAGTTCAGAAAAAATTACATTGTTTGCGTGATGCTCATAAATTGAAATTAGAGTTGTTGTTGCAAACAATTGGAGGATCTCTTTGGTATATATAGTAGCTTATTATGATGGTAGATATACCAACTCAAAAGCGCAGTGGCCTCGGGATCGGGGGAGGATATACTTCCTTCCCTCGAACAACACCATCACGAAGTTTCTCACATGAACATGAATCATCACCACAACAACAAAATCAATCACCAATATCCCCTTCATGGTTTTCTTGTACCAGTGCAAATAATGTGCACAAACCTGATCCAGATGAAACTGGAGATGATGGATACAATATACATAACAAATTAACAGCACGGGGTAGATCACTTAAACAAAAGCAACAAACTAACAATACTAATGAGGAACCCAGTCCTACCATGATTGAAACATCAATATCAAGTGAAGAGGATAGTAATAATTTAAATGGTTATGGTTGTAACTGTATGAATGATAATAGCAGCGGTGGCAATAATGATGATAATGAAGCACCATCATTAGACGAAGGCTCGGATATCATGGGATTATTGAGTACCTTTGGTTTTCAAGATAAAGATGATACTAATAAATCTGAGAGTGATACATTATTCGAAAGATTATATACAGGTGAAGGGGATAACAAAGTAGAAGAGGAAGGTGAAGAGGTTACAATTCAATCAGAGGAGGAGGGTACAATTAATACCAAATCATCGGTTAATTTGAATCCATATATTGTCCAAGATTTAGTTGAGAAGGCACGGGGTATAGTTGAGAAGAAGCAACAACAAAATGCAATATCAAATAATCAAACAACACATCTTAGTAGGTATCAAGAAGCGAATAAATCAATGGAAAGGGGTAGAGATAGTATCTTCCGTCGTCGTTCCCCTCCACCACAAAACAATTCACCTACCGAGATGCGCAATACTGCTCAAACATTAAGTGCAAGAAGATCCAAGTATGATCGAGAACCAATCAAACAGAGTTCATCCACAGGTAAAACAAGTCCAAGTTCATATGAACAAAAGATTACTGAGAATATGCAAAAGCAACAACAACTTGTATCTCCCACAGTTGCAATGGATAGGAGAAGATCACGATCCTACTCTCGACCTCGTACTACTGTTCAACGTGCCGTATCACCAAACTCGTCCTTCTTTACAGCCAATCCAAGTACACTATCTACACCAGCACGTGTTAATACTACTAGACGCCATCGTAGTATGAGCCGTACACCAACCAACGGTAGCGTAAGAAGTCATAGTAGTAAAAGAACACGTCGGTCTCGATCACGCTCTTCATCAAAGGCACCTAAGGATGATTATCACAATAACTTATTTACAGGTGCAGCTTTGATTAAGGAACAGTTGTTACGAAGTATGGCCAGTGCTGATCAGGCAATGGATGAGGCGGAGCGTGAATTTATGGAAGAAATGATTGAGAGGGGCGAGCGTGTTGCACAGCGACTGGAAGCGAGGGAAGCAAATGCTGCTGCAAGTCCTAACAAGGAAAGTATACTCGACAGGATCGTGGTTGAGGATACTAATGATAGTTTTTGTAGAAGTGCATCTGCCAGAGATGCACCATCTCCGTCTCGAAGTAGCTGTGTACGATTTGCAGCTGCCAACAGTCAAGACGAGTCTGTATTTGAATCTGAGAGTAAGAGATTGGACAACATGATGCATATATTTGCAGCTAATAGTTCTACATCGTCCAGTGCCAACAATAATACAGTCAAGAGAACCTCATCTGATAAGGAGAATGATTTACACTTACTTCCAAACATCGAGTCTGTACTCTTGGATGACATTACACCGTCATCAAACAGCAGTCCCTATAGATCTCAGATGATATCACCAATGCAGAATTCGGATATATCAAAGCCAATGGTATTAGAGTCGGTTGAGGAGCGGACTGTTGAAACGAATGGCAGTCAAGGTGTCAAGCATGTACCTACCATGTGTCAACAAGAACCACAACAGCAATCTTCGCCGGTTGTTGACGAGGCACTTGCTCATGCCCAGAAAGCTGGACCACTTTGGAGATCTCTTGTTGGTAATCATGTCCGTTTCCCGTCCAAGTGGGATTCTGTGCTTCCGCCCACTGCTCCTACCAATATCAGTCAATTTCAACGGTGGAGCAAGTGGTACTATGTAGCTCGACATAGAGTTCGAGGAGACAAACGCCTCAATAGCCGTGAGTATGGTGTACGCAGCAGACGATCTGGTGGTCGTATCTTGTTACGAATGGTTGTTCGTGCTCCGAATACACAGCTGGTATGCCGTGAAATTGCAATCGGTGTTTGTCATCCCAACTCAAAGGGTATCAGAAAGGGTGATCCCTTGCCTGACTTGGAAGATGTCCGGGATGTATGGATGGCAGTTCGTTGGGTCGTTGAGAGTTATGAAGAAGAACCTCCTACATTAGACTTACGACCTGAAGGCCGTGGTGGATATGAAGGTGTGCTTGATAACTTTCTCAACCAAAGACGTAAGACTCTTGAGTACTCTACAATGGGATCTGTTCTAGGCCATAAACGGGATGTTAATAATGAAAATGTTCGTGCGGTGTTTGGTGATAAGCCCCCTATGACAACTGTTGATCTACATGAAGACGAGGTGGCCGATATATTGAAGAATAACTGCTCGAAGAAACTGGCATCTCTGCCAGCTTTGTTACTCCTCAAGTTGTTTCTTTTCAGTTAAGAAGCATGTATAATTTATGGGTTTCTTCTGCTCAAGCCTCTGAGCTATTTTAGGAGAACATCTACTTGTTTTTGAATAGATATATAAAGTCATAAACAGATTGTCTATTGAATATGTAAACTACACAAAGAAAGCTGTAGTCTTTTCACCTCAACTAAACAGAGTTTTCTAAAGGATGAAAACTGATTTCTATATGTGATTTTGATTATGAATTATGTTGAGATGAGATATATCTATTCCAAATCAAATGCTTTATAGTTGGTGTAGATAAGGTAACGCATCGTGAAGAGGTAGAGACAAAGTATTGTTAAGTTGAGTAGGTGACGGCGGCAGCGGTAGTGACAGAAAGATATAAACAACTTTAAGAACTGAAAATACCGAGATATATGTACGTACTCATACTATTCTATCTACAATGGATATCCGCTTAGTTGTTGAATATCCCGAAGACAATTCAAATAATAATGATGATGATGAGTTTTTCACTGCAAATGAAGCCCCAAATAATGATAGTAGCGATATTGAAGGAGATACCTCAAACTCTAATGAGGAAGATATAAATTATGAGAATACAAACAATCTCGATGATATTATTAATCCACAACCTGCAAGAAATCATTCATATCTTCCTACAGCACAACCTTTATATCCAGAAGAATGGTGCTCTGCTGGAAAACATCGAAGTCAATTATGTAGGAAGAATAATAGTGGGGATGTGAGCACTTTGGAAATAAAGGAAGAAGAAGATGCTGGTGATGTTGCAGGTGATGTCCAAGTAGGAAGTAGACTATTACTGGAAAATACAGACAATACTGATACAGACACTCCTTATTACCACTATGATATACCACCACCTCTGGGCCTACAATCTCATAATGTAAACAACTCCAATTCCAATACATTGGCAGTAATGGAGATTGAAGATGTTGTATTATTTCCTAGCTCCGTCTTACCACTAAGATTAACAGATAGAAGATGGGTTAACTACTTGAGAAATCTTATCAACGATGCAAGAGGATTATATGGACTTCATTCTTCTAGTGGAGGTATGGGAGAAGTACGGATTGTAATTTTGCCCAAGTCAGATAGAAACCGCAGAACTAGGCGTCAACCCAGAGAAGGTGGTGGACGAACTGGTCGATGGCAAGTTGGACTGATAAGACGGGGTGTCACTGGTATGAGTAGACGGCTCAGAAGAAGAAGAATGCGTGAATCAGATGAAGCTGAGACTAATCATGAAGCAGCTGAACAAGATACAGTGGATGCAAACAGACGAGAAGAACGTAATGAAAATAATCATGAATCAGAACAGTCGGATGATGACGGCGAAGATGATATCTTCCACCCTTCTGATAGACCACCCAGTATTATCCCTTGTGATGATGACCCTCTAGTAGGAAGGACTGGAACAATGGCAAGAAAGTTCGCGTTTGTATTCGACGATTTGACTGCTTTATTTGACCTTATTTCACCTTTGACTGCTCTATTTTGCAAGTCTTATATGTACTAACAGTTACTTCTCCTCTCTTTTATCATCATAAATCGTCATGCGCATCTTCAAGCCATTACATTTACACATGAGGAAACATCTACCTCTGCCAGTACCGACCAAGCAGTTGCAGTAGGAAACGAAGATACAACAACTTCATCCAGAGTATGGCATAATAGTGGAGATGAATTAGTATTGACTGTGCTGGGAACAAAGCGAGTTCGTCTAATACGTTCCATGAGAGATAAGAAACGCGATCAGAGCACATCCGTTCCATTATATGATGCTGAGGCAATAAGAGATGAAAGTACAAACCCTCCTCCGATCTGGATGTTACAATCCCCAGGTACTAGATGCCCTGTTACTACCCGAGCATTCATTGACAGTAATGCTTCGAACGAGCAGTCAGAGAAAGGGGATAAATCAGAGGATAGTGCTACTGTCGATTATGATAACAAAGCAATACAGAACTTGTCAAGCAGCACTTCCATACCGACATTTACATATCAAGCAATATGGCCTTGGAAGCTCTGTCGAAAAATATGCTGTCTGATCCAAGACACGGAAGAGTTCACAGGGCTTTGTGAAATACTGCAGTCTGCTGCTGGCTTATGCTTTGACAATTCATCAAATACCGAGACACAGATCTTCCCCTTTCAAGTTGTAGATCCTTCTGCATTCTCTGATTGGCTAGCTTCTAATGTACCATTGTCATTTAATGAGCGTATGGACATGCTTGAAATGATCTGCACTATTGATCGACTAAAGTTTATTCTCAACAAGCTTGAGAAGAGTAAGAAAGGACAATCGAGTATAAGATGTAAACATTGCGGAGCTACAATCAGTCAAATGCGTCAAATCTTTTCAGTGGGCGGCTCAGAGGGGACAGCAGGTGCATATGTCAATTGTCATGGGATTGTTCATCACACGATGACATTGAGAGATATAGAAGCACAAATTACACTTGGCCAACCTGAAACAAAAGACAGCTGGTTCCCAGGATACTCATGGCAAATAGCATACTGTGCAGTATGTCATAATCACTTGGGCTGGAAGTTTCGAAAGGTGGGTCAAAGAACAAATGAGAATAATGATGTTGATAGGCCTAAGTCCTTCTGGGGATTTAGCAGTGTTACAACTGATGAGAGAGATGTGCAACCAAGAAGAGTACAGTTTCGAACTAGAGATGATTAAGACTCGTTCGTTATAGTTGCTTGCTTCCTATGTATGACAGCCATCACTTTGTCTTTATTTGGGCTAGCCTTCAGTATTGTATCAAACACTGCATTACTGGTGTGTTGCTCTTCGTCGCCCTTACTAAGAAACGTAGAGACAAATATCTCAGCTACTGCAACAACACAGGGTATTGACACTGCGTTGCCAATCTGTCGATAGAATTGAGATACCAAATGTCTTTCAGTTGGAATCATAAAGTCTTCTGGAAATCCTTGAAGTCTACAGCACTCTCTTGGTGTGAAGAAACGAGGATATGTTTGATCATTGAATGCACTTGTGCTGTCTTCCTTTTCAATAGATCTAACATCTATAGCATGACGCTGTTGTTCTTCTGTGGATGTCTTTGATGTATCTCCTTTTAGTTTTGTTCTTTCTTCCAAAAGATATACACTATCATTTGGCACTATAAACTGAGAGTGTAATAGACTGCCGTTGATATTTGAGAAGTTGTTAGAGTCGTAAAATGTTAATGAGATATACACAGCAAAAGGCATCTGATATGCACAAAAGACCGATGACTCTCTACTCACTATGAAGATCGATATGATGATACTAAAGTTTGGGCAACTGTATCATCCTTTGTAATCAACTGGCCTGATCCATCTTTATGTAGTTGCATGTATCCTTGACAACTGACTTTTTGCCATTGTGAAGGAGTCAGAAAGCAGTGTGAATGCTTGTCTAAAACGACTTCATCGCTTTCGAGAATGTCACCGAGGCATGAGGGAAGCAGAAACGACTGATTGAGACTCTTCGGACACTTCTCATCTATGATATCATTTCCATATAGTTGATACTTTCTTCTAATCTCTTCCTCGAGGTTCAAGTTGTCTAGCCATTTGGCTCTTTCTTCATTGATCAAATCTAATCGTATGCCAATAAAATAGATGCGTTCTCTTCTTTGTGGTAGAAACCAAGAACTATCGACCAAGACATGAACAACTTTGTATCCAGACTCTGTTAATAGTTGTAGTATCTTCTTGAACTGCTCTCCATTGTCAACCTTCATCAAACCTTTTACATTTTCAAAGACAAATAGCTTTGGTCGAGATTTTCGAAGTATCCGAAGTAAATGAAAGAATAGCCTTCCTTTGTGCGGTGTATCAAGTCCTCCTTGTCGTGTACTGTCAGAGAAGCTTGCCATTGTTGAGAATGACTGACAAGGGAAGCCACCACACAGTACATCAACAGTATCAGCTGGTATATCTAATCGAGTAATGTCATTGACATAGAACTCATCTCTATTCTGACTACTATCCTTCTCCTTCTGAAAGAAGTTTTGTCTATATGTATCTCTAGCATATTGATCAATCTCACAACTACCAATACAAGTGCCTCCTAGTGCTTCCAATCCTATTCTAAAGCCACCAATGCCGGCAAATATGTCAATAAATGTGAATTGCCCGTCATTTGGAATGGTAGAAGTAGATTTGGGTTTGGGAAATGAATCAACTTCTTTCGATAGAGATATCAGTTGATTGCCATCACAATTATGTATAATCATGATCGCATTTGTAGATATCCACTTTTGTATTATT
>Ga0214479_100151_pt1 | contig 43041 bp, 29 predicted proteins | sample M1_20Mar14CPVII9_5_FD_165054 | JGI IMG/M metagenome (GOLD analysis project Ga0214479, IMG submission 165054) | Marine eukaryotic communities from Monterey Bay, California, United States - M1_20Mar14CPVII9sort6BwellE14 | ecosystem: Environmental > Aquatic > Marine > Unclassified | place: USA... | reverse complement strand
GCGTTGAGATGATCACGAATCTTAAACGAGCGACCGAATTTTGTGTTGGACTTGCTGAAGTAAAGCTCATCGAGCGTCTCTCTGATAATTTAGAAAACTGCCTCCCACGCGTATGACTACGTCGCGGACGAAAAAGATGTGCGGCAGTAAATAGAAAAATGATCCCGTAACGCACTTATCTTATCTGTACTAAATTCCAATGGCAATTGCGACAACTCTCTTTTTGAGATTTGAAATTCTGGCTTCTCGAAAACCCTAATTTTTACCAAACCCGCTAAAACCACCTAGAAAAGGTTATCAATTTTTTATCCGAGGGGCTTCCTCCCGAAACGCCTGTTGCTCTAACGGATTGTCGCGATAGCAATCTTTCCCCGCTAACCAGAGATAAGCCGAGCAACCCAAGTAAACAGGAATGAACAAAACACCCCATTTTTCGTACTGCGTGACGTGAATTTGTTCGTGACTTCGCACAATGTCGAGCGTCTCGCGATCTTGCCCTAGAATCGTATGGCCCAACGTCATTGCTGCCACTCCCTGACTTCCGAGACGCTCAAGCAATCGCGAAACAAAACCACCAAAAAACTCCAAGCAGCCTTCTCTTACTTGAACTCGGCCTCCCGTCAGCAAACCAATTAATCCCAACAATGAACCAATTAGTGAATTTGGAGAGGTCCACGTGTAAAAAATGACCTTCAGTAGTACATTCAAAATGACCCCAAATACTTAATTTTCCAGCGTCTTAAACTCAAAAACCAAAGTTTCCACCGCAAACTTGTAACCAGCGAGTAACGTTGTTGCCGAATTTTTGATGAAAAATCGCCGAAACCTGCGGTAAAGCAAAATGGTTTTAACATTACGGGAAGAGAAAGAATTAGTTCCAACCTCATTCGCCGCCTATAATACAACCTCGGGTATCCTACTTTTCAAGTTTCGGAAACAACGTTCATATGGACTGGTAAGATGCTGATAATTAGGACCGTTCGCAAACTGCTACTCAGATTGTTTACTATGCCTTCTAATAAAAAATTCTACCTTTTCAGAAGCTATTCGCGAATGGCTCTCAGCCTCGCGGTGTCGCTGACGCTTTTGGCTACTGCAAGTGCAGTCGACAATGACACGATCAAGTCTCTCAAGGCAATTGGGGGAAAAGTTGTGCGAGTCGTTGACCAAAACCGAGACGCCTGCGTTGCTCTGGTGGACGGCATGGGATCAGGGAGCGGGGTCATTGTCTCCGAAGACGGCTTAGTACTTACTGCCGGTCACGTTATCGAAAATACGAATTTAAGAAGTTTCGAAATCGTCCTCTCCTCGGGTCGCCGTGTTAAGGCAAAACCGCTCGGACACAACCTCAATAACGATCTAGGCATGGCTCAAATACTTGAACCAGGCCCATGGCCATACGCGGAAATTAATCGGAACAACAGTATCAAAAGGGGCGACTGGGTTGTTTCCATCGGACACTCTGGCGGATGGGAACTTGGACGAGACGCTCCGGTGCGGACTGGACGATTTCTCAAGATGGAGAACTCGCAGTTGGTGACCGATGCCGTTTTGATCGGGGGCGACTCCGGTGGGCCACTCTTCAACCTTGAAGGGGAGGTCGTTGGGATCCACAGTTCGATCGGCGATTCAGTCAGTGAGAACCGGCATATCCCAATCGAACTGTTTATCACAGACTGGAAACGTCTAGAAGAAGGCCAACAGTGGGGCATGCTGGCGAATTTAGGTCGCGAAGGAACACCTCGTCCGCTGATCGGAGTGACGGTTGACCTCACAGCAAGTGAATGCGTGGTGACCTCGGTTATCCGAAACTTGCCAGCAGCGGCTGCCGGTATTCGGCAAGGAGACGTCATTACTAAATTCGGAAACACACCGATTGGTTCCGGACAGCAATTGATAAACGTCATTCAGCGACAAGTCGCCGGACAATCCTATCCCATCTCTGTTCGGCGCGGTGGACGAACGTTCAAGTTCGAAATCACTCCCCAGTAATTATTTTGGCTGCAAAACTGGCATAACGATATGAAATTCAAAACGAAAACGATTTTTTTTCTCAGCATTGGGCTACTGGTCTTTTTGTTTTTAGGGCCGATTGATGCGTCCCACGCGCAAATCTCGCGGGACCTGCGGAATATCTTTCAATCGATGCTCGACGATCTCGACCAAGACATCCGAATTAAATTTGAGGAAGCACTCGCGACAGACTCTTCCGTCGTTAAGTTAACCCGGGAACAGTTCAAGCGTTTCCGGCAAAGTCCAGTCAACCCTTTCGAAGGTTTAAAATCAGCAGCAGTTAACCAGTCTGGCACCATTATCGCGCTCAAGTTCGAACTGCCAGACATTCGTAACCGCTCAGTTCACCCGCTAGAAAGACAAAACAGTGGCTTGCTCGCTTCACTTCGGCCTGCGGTCAAGAATGCGGCGAAGTCTTCGGTGGTGGTGTATTCCGACAACCGCTCGGTCGCGATGGGTACCATCTTTCGCGAGGACGGTTATATCCTCACCAAAGCCAGTGAACTTGACGACACCAATACAATTCGATGCAAACTGTTCAACTCAGTTGAAAAGCAAGCCACGTTGGTAGAAGTCAGCCAAGAGCACGATCTCGCGATTCTTAAAATTGATGCCGATGGTTTGGTACCCGCCAAATGGGCTAACCAGTCTGCCAACATTGGTAACTTCCTACTGACTCCTGATCCCTTTGGAAATGTCTTGGCACTAGGGACATTCAGTGTTCCCACACGGTCAACTGCCGTAGGCCAACAGGCGTTTTTGGGCGTTCAACCCGAGACAACGCCTGTGGGCGTTCGTGTCAGCGCCATTCGACCGGGCACGGCGTCTGCGCTCGCCGGTTTGCAAGATGGTGACATTATCACAAAGCTAAATCAAACCGTTGTGAAGGACGCTTCTACACTCGTCAAAGCGATCAGAGACCGCGCACCCGGTGACAAAATCGACATTACGTTCAGCCGCAACGGAACAACTCAGACGACAACCGCGACACTTGCTGCACGCGAGTATTCAGGCGAGCAGGCGGCACGATTTAAGATGATGAATCGACTGGGAGCCGTACCGAGCCAGCGGTACGATAACTTTCCATCGGTGTTTCAGCACGACGCTCCCCTGTTTCCAGAGGACTGCGGCGGTCCGATTACAAATTTAGACGGCGAAATAGTAGGCATTAATATTGCCCGGCTTGGCCGTGCCGCAAGCTATGCGATCCCGGCGTCAACCGTTCAAAGTGTCATTTCGAAATATGAGACCGACACAAAGCTACGCCAACTCAACGTCCGGACACGCAAGTAGTGTGCCCCGTGCACAGTTAAGTGCATCCCGCGTTTGGTGAGTCAACACACCCAAACGTAACTTGGATAGTCTTAAGCTTGGGGAGGTCAGCGATTAACCAGGGAGGGATTCGCAAGGGCGGTGCTTCGGGCGATGAAGCATTGGGGAAGATCACAGTGGGGAAATGGAACCGCCGCCAACCTCAATCAGAGCAGGGGAACTCCGGATGCGGTTGACGGCAAGTTCTCAATTTCCAATCGGCCCACGATTGGTGGCTTCCTCAGCAAGGGGAACGCGTCTCGAAGACATTTCCGTTCTTAAAACTGGAACTCTCTCAAGAGACGATTGCTAGGGAAGACAATTCACTCAGGGAAATATACATCCTTGTAAACAGGAGGCTGATCCACAGCAGGAAAACTTTCTTTCCCCAGCGGATTCCCGTTGGTTGCAAGGGTCAATCGGGCTGTGACGTCGTAAAAAGACAACAGTGAGGATTTCTTAACACGGGAAATCAGCCCAACCGAGATAACCCAACCCAATGGGGAAGATACCCCCTCCATCTCGCAGACAATTCGAATCCACCGAACTTCTATTCAAACTGAGACTTACTTCGAAGAATATGATGATAATGCTGGGCAAACCGATGGGCCTCGTCCCGCACATACTGAAGTAACCGAAGCGAGAAAGCGTGTCGCGACAGCCGAATGGGTTCGGACTCCCCAGGGCAGTAAATTTCCTCGTTCTTTTTCGCAAGCGATAAAAGGGTCGGAGGTTTGATACCTAGTGCCTCAAAAGCGGCAACGGCGCTGCTCAACTGCCCCTTCCCACCGTCAATTAACAAAATATCGGGAAATACATCCTGCTCATCATAAAGACGCTGAAACCGCCTGGAAACAACCTCGTGAATACTCCGGTAATCATCAATGCCGGAAACATTCTTGATTTTAAATCGCCGGTACCCTGGCTTGAAAGGCATACCGTCGACAAACCTTACTAAACTCGCCACGGTGTCACCACCACCGAGGTGGGCAATGTCGACGCCTTCAATGGTTCGTGGAGCCTCCTTCAATTTCAAGACTTTCTTAAGTCCAGTCAGCCCCTTCTTAGGATCAATGTGAAACACTTCGGGTTGGGCATGAGTATCTAACTCGCCCCGCCGATCCAGCGAGTTCAGCATTTCAATTTCATCACGCAACTTGGCCGCCTTTTCAAAATCCATCAATTTCGACGCCGCCAACATTTCGTCTTGCAACTGATTGATAAGCTTTTTCTTTTTCCCCGAGAGAAACATCTGAAGCCGACGGATATCTTTCCGATACTCTTCCTTCGAAATCCGCATGTTACAGGGTGCGGTACATTGCTTAATGCTCGCCAACAGACACGGGCGAAACCACCGCCAACGCTCATCGCCTTCATCAATATCAAGGGAGCACGTTCGGAACTTAAAGATTCTCTGCAACACCTGCACAGCACCTCTCAGAGAACCTGCACTCGGGAACGGACCGTATAGTTTTACCCCTGACGATTCAGGCTCTCGTGTTATTTCAACACGGGGAAAATCTTCGTAGGTTGAAATTTGCAAGTAGGGAAACGACTTGTCGTCCTTTTGAATCTTATTGTTCTGAGGCTGAATATCCTTAATCAGTCTGGACTCAACCAGCAAAGCATCGACTTCACTTTCGCAGTCTAAAAAATCGACGTCAGCGATATCACCAATCCACGGTGCCGTCCGGGAATCTTCCGCGGCTGCTTTCAGAAAATAACTACCGGCCCGCGAACGAAGATTGGTCGCCTTGCCAACATAGATGACGACGCCAGATTCATTCTTCATCAAATAAACGCCCGGCGTCTGCGGGAATGTGCGGACTTTAGCCGCAGCACGGCGAAACGGGCTTAATTCCGAATCATCGGCTTCTTGCAATTTGTCAGGTTCTTCGTCCATCGCGGCATTATAAAAGGGATTGGCTTTTCCCGCTAACCGTTCGCAATCAGAAGTAACAACGCCGCCACGAACATCCAAGACTTTCGCCAATACCACTGACACCCGCAGGCGAAGTCCTAACCAGCAAGCCGTTGGAAGTCGCCGGTACTCTTACTAGCAAAACCCCGACACTTATGCCGGATACAGATTCAAAAACCAAGCTAATAAGACTGAACACTGCTAATTAGTCTTGGTTCGAAACCCAAACCGCCGGAGTTCCCTCAGAAAAATCGACTTCGTCTCCAGCTTCGTTATGAGTCCATCCCAAGTGAAGCCAGCCACCCTCGGCTCGACAACGGCTTAACACCATCGCCGCAGCGACTTCGCTGTCCTGCAACGCTTCGACAGTATCGACAGGTACCAAATTAGCCGGTAGCTCAGAGGCAAGTTCTTCTTCGGTCTCTTTTGGATTCAACTTGCCGTCCAAAAATGATCGGAACGCGACCGTTGTCGGGCGTTTCTTTTCCGGCTCAAGGTAATCAACCTCAGCAGCACCATCCCGCATCAGAAATAACTTCCCTTCGCGATTGACGATTTTAAATTTCAGCGCGATTTTCAAGCCCTCTTTGATTTTCTTTGCACCCTGAGAAAATCCTGACCCCGAAACAACAATCCGAAACGCATTGTCACGAAACTCAATTTGGATCGGACGAATAGTGGCAAAGGTAATACTAAACGAATCATCTTTATCGCCTTCTGAACCGCCAGTTAACGTAGCCGGTGCTTCTCCAAGAATGGAACCCAACTCATCAGCAAGCTCTTCATTAGAAAAGGTCTTCCCAGCAAATAGCGCGGCTAGATAATTATTTGGCATCGAATCGTGAATCGCAATGGTTACGTCAGAACCATCCTCAATCGCCACGGGTAACCCTGGCGCTCCCAATCGGGACAAAGATGATTTTTCTCCCGTCGCCAAAACTGAATCATCAAACGACCGAAGGTAGACTTCCGGAACCAAATTCGATTTGGCTCGCATTTTTTGCCGCGACTCGTTCAGTCTCTCTCTACCGTCTGACATCGCCTCATCGGTTTGTTCAGTGAATCTAGTTAGCGTTTCACTTTTTGCACGCCGGGTCGCACTGGCTTCTGACTTGCATTTTTCCTTGGCAAATTTCTTTTCGGCAATGCAATCGACGACTCTAAGTTTCGAAGAGGTGCCATTGAAACACGCTGCGACGCTCGCATCGACAGTCGGATCAACGGCAAAGAAACCGCCTAAATTTGCGTAGATCCCACGTGTACCGCTGACTGAGCCAGCAGTATTGATGTAAGCGCGAATCTTACCCTGTTGAATATAGGTGGCGGATGAGAGACCGCCGGTCAACTGAATCTCAGCATGCACCTGATTGGGGTCTTCATTTAGATTAATCGTAACCGAGGTGTCGCTTGTAACCTGGCCCCGGACGAGCCGACCATCAATTCTCTCGCACAATGGTTGATTTTCTACGACGTTCCGCGATGCAAGGCGATTTATCAATCCGTCTCCAATCGAGACATAAATATTCGGCTTAGAATATTTCGCTCGTATGGCGATCAAAAGCTTGGGTATTTGGTTAGATCCTTCCATCCATTCAAGACCGGCACCAACCCTACCTTCCGCCTCAGTTGAACCCGAGCCGCTTAAGTCCGCTAAATCAGTGACCAACGCTGCCAAACGTTTATCAAACTCATGACGGGTTAAAGAAGACGTTCCGTAGGCAAAACTGTAAGCAAACTTCTCGGTAGTTGCAGCGGCAGAAGTGAAAAACGGATCCCCGTTGGTCTCATCTAACGCATTAAAACTCATTCGCAACCGGTTAAGCATCCCGATCGTCTTTGCCCGTGCCTTAAGTCTAGGTTGATCTTTTGCCCGAGCCTTTGACATTTCTTTCTTTAATTCGGCAACTTCGAGGCTTAAAACCCCCTGCTGCTTAAGCAACGCAGCTCGTTCATCGGCCTTGGGGTCGACGACTTCATCTTCGCCCTTTCCCGGCTCAGGAGCCAGGGGCAATGCATCTAAAGCTCGCTCAATTTTCAACAGCTCAGCGTTTAATTCCCTCACCTTGAGATTAATATCTGTGGCACTGTTGGCCGGCGGCAATTCAAATTGAATTTTATCGAGCTCTTCGATCGCCTCATAAAGACCTAACTTAACGAACAACTCCGCTCGCTCCTTACTCTCCATCGATTCCCGGGAAAACCGAATCAACCCCTCGAGATCCCGTTTCATAACATCCCGTTGACGCATCAATTCGGCTGCTGATATCTGTTGAAAATTACCACGGGCTGCAGAAAGGCCAGACTCAATATCTAAATTTTGATTCCCCTCGAGATTGGCAATTTGTCTCAGGAGCGCGTCAGCGACTTCACTCAATTCAACATTCTCAGCCAAATCCGCATCGGTGAACGATTCAAAGCGTTCTCGCAGGCGTTTCAACTCCACCAAATCGCCGTTCTCACCCTTGGCTGCCTGCGTGTCGAGAACGTTAAGTAATAACCGACCGCGTAGCTGTTGGTCCGTTGCCTTGAAATTAATCCATGCGTTTAGCCGCCGAACCGACTCTTGCAGTCGCTTACTCGTATCCGAATTAAACGTGGCTTTGGCAACCTCCACTGGCTCTCCAACCGCCGCCGCATTATCAGCCAGTAATGGATCATTGCCGAATGGTACAAACGCCACGCCAATAACCAAAACAAGCAATATCAGACGACTTCGTTGCAAAGGCTTCATTCCAAATCCCATCGATTATTCCCAATAGGTCATTTTATTTAAAATTTGGGTGCGAGTTGATTCAAGCTACCACCCAACGCCGTAATCTGTGCCGATTTCGAAAAACGGGACGACTAGGCAGATTGGGATTGTTATCAATTAACGCATCTGATTCTAGATGAATGATCGCATAAAACGATTTATTACATGGAATTTCGACAATTTGCATCCCCTTTCATCGAAATATCGAGTTGCGTAGCATTAGAGGACGCGAAAACTGCAAACCTGCAATTCTCGCCCAAGCTGATTCGCAATAGACGATCTTTTACCCCTTTAACCATTGCGGCTCGCCGCCATAGTTCGGAGATTTTAATGTCAGATTCGCTTAACGACCGCGGGAAAGCGATTGAGGATGTATTTTTTAATGCCCGGGATCAAGATTTGATTCAAAAGTTGAAACAGGAGATGGCCGCTTCGGAAGCCCGTGAAGCCATGACCCTTGCTTCGGGCATCGACGACGACGCAGTTCTCGACAGCTTAATTAGCTGTGGGATTACTCCAGAGTCGATGGCATCGGTTGCACTCATTCCGCTTGTTGCCGTCGCTTGGGCTGACAACAAAATGGAAGATAACGAAAAAGAGGCGATCCTAAAGGCTGCCAACGAAGCGGGGGTTGCAGAAGGTTCGGCCAGTTTTCAATCGATCGCCGCGTGGCTGGACAATCGACCCGACGCTTCCCTTACCGAAGCTTGGAAGGATTACATGACCGCCCTCAACGAATCAATTGATCCGGTCGCGTTCAATCAACTGAAAGCCCTCGTGATGCGACGTGCTGAAAATGTCGCGGAAGCGGCGGGCGGCTTCCTGGGACTAGGCAATAAAGTCTCAGACGCCGAAAGAAAAGTCATTGACGATCTAGGATCCTAAACCCTGATCTTCGATCGAACTTTCACGAGCAGGGGGTAAGTTACTTACCCCTTTTTTTGTGCCAATTTTTAACCAGCGGTGCATTTCTGACGCCAACACCTCTAATGCTTTCCTTTTAACGCCCGGAGCCGTAGCCCGATGAATTCCAAGATCATGCAATTCTTTTTCATTGCAGCCTTTGCGACTCTCGCTTTTTCGACAGTCTGCTCGGCGAATGAATCGGACACCCAAAAACCAGTTCGCGTATTTATCTTTGCCGGTCAATCCAACATGGTCGGTTCAGATTCAAAGGTTTCTGACATTAAGAGGTTTCCGCCATTTGCCGGCTTAAGCGCTCCACAGCCGAACATTAAATTTTCTTACTGCATTGGTCGTGAAAACAAATTGAAATCCAATGGCTGGGTAGCCTTGAATCCCGTCAATAACATCGTCGGTCCGGAATTAAGTTTCGCAAAAAAAGTATCGAACAATTCAGACGGTCCGATCGCTATTATTAAGTGTGCCGCGGGCGGGACTCATCTTGGTGGCGATTGGAACCCCGATGATCCCAGCGGTTTTAAAATGTACCCGCTCGCTATCGAGCTAGTCCGTGAATCACTCGCTGAGCTGGATCGCCAAAATATTAAATATCAACTTGAAGGCTTCATGTGGCATCAAGGCGAAAATGACATGTTCAACGAGCAGTACATGGCAAATTATGGAAAGAACCTCGAAAACTTTATCCAAAAATGGCGGGATGAATTGGATACACCTCAGTTGAAGTTTTTCGTTGGCGAACTTTGCACCAAAACCATTTGGGGAATGGATCTTCGCCCTCGAATGTACGCGATTAGCGTCGGTCAAAAATCGGTTGCGGCAAACGATCCAAACGTCATCTACGTCCCAACCTCTCACGTAGGAGTCGAAATTGGTGGCGGAGTAGGATTGCATTACCACTATGGAACACTCGGGCAATTGGAGCACGGCGTTAATTACGCCAATGCTTATCTTGAATCGATGGGGGTGAAAGCAAAACAACGAGCTCAGCTTTCAAAACTCCCGTTTAATGCAAATGAACCTGTCAAACTCTTTGTCCTCGCTGGTCACCGAAACATGGAAGGCGAGCGAGCTTTTACGCAAAACCTTTCCACGAATGCAAAACTAAAGAAACTATTACGAAATCAGAAACAGATTCCATTTCGATACCAGTTGGGCGGTGATTACCTAGTATCCAATAATTGGGAATCGCTCGGTCCAACCGGATACTATGACACATTTGGGCCGGAATTGAGTTTTGGTGCAGCGCTAAAAAAGACCAAAGAAAATATCGCGATCGCAAAATTCACCCATAGCGGTTCTCAGATTGTTGACTGGACGCCCGAAGGAAGCGAAGCAAAGTCTCGAAACCTGTACCCCCAATTCATCCAGTTTATCGAGGATTCCCTCTCGAACTTAAAAGCCAAAGGGCATCCCGTTGAATTGGCAGGAATTTTCTACCACGTCGGCGAAAATGACATGTCGTTTGGCCCATTCCGAAAAAATGCCCCCAGCCGGATTGCTTCCTTAATTAAACAAAGCCGCATCGATCTTAAGCAGCCCAATTTACGGTGGTTTGTTTCGCAACAACCACCAACAGACCATGAACAAGTCAACGCTATCGACATCACTGCCGAGCTTGCTAAAGTTTCGGAAGCAGATCCAAACTGGATTCACATCCGCGCGTTTGATCTCCCAAAACAAGAAAAGCAACTGGTTTTGGACGAACTTGGGATCATCGCCTTGGGACAACTAATGGCCACCGAATATCAAAAGACGGAAAATTAAAAACTAACTAAGCCAAACGTCGGTGATCTCTTTTACCTGCCATTGGCCGTCTTTTTTCAAACAAGTGATCGTTTTGCCCGAAGCGTCCAATGGGCCACCCCAAAGACCAAAGTCAAGCGTTACCTCATCGGCCGCCGTCCACTCCCTGATAATGATCCACACCATTGTCCCGCGTGCGTTGGTTGCTTTGTCTCGAACATATCCCTTATCTAGTTTGGCATCTGCCGCCGACCTATATTTCACTGCCAGTTGTGCAAGCCACGGCTCTAACTGTGAGGGCATCGAAACCCAATCACCCTCCCGATTCCACTGATCCCGATTCGTTGGCGTGAGATACAGTGGCTTGCCACCATTAGGAACGGTTTCAGTAGATAGAACAAAATGAATCACCTCACAATCCCGCTCAGAAAGCTGAACAGGTTTGGGAGTCGCTCGAACAACCAAATCGCCGCCAACCAGATTGGAATCTTGGGCTAGATCCTGAGAGGTCGTTGCCTCAACGCCGCATCCAGCCAAAACGCAAATCAAGCCGCAAAGCACACCTGAGAAAACAAAGCCAACCAACCTCGACATCCCGACCATGCACTGCCTCACTTGAGTCAAACCCTTAAAACCGATTAATCCCCGCAGGAGCGGCCTGGCCCGCAATCTCGCCTTGTTCCGCCGAGTACCGAAAACGACAACCACTCTCAACTAACCGATTTGAAAGATAAGTCTATTTGTTGACTATTCGATCGAGTGAGAAAGCAACCATTGATACAGTTCGGGATTCTCGTAGGTTTTCGACCACGAATCGTGCCCCGCTTCCGGGTAGATCGTAAACTTAATATCTACGCCTCGTTTTTTAAAACCATCCACTAATTCTGTTGACCGAACTAACGGCACCACCGAGTCTTTGGCTCCATGAAAAACCCAGGCTGGAACTTTATTACCAATCGTATAGACAGTTTTCGTCGCATCTCCGCCGCCGCAAATCGGCGCAATGGCGGCGAATCGCTCAGGGGAGTACGAAGCCAGATCCCAAGTGCCAAACCCACCCATGCTCAATCCGGTCAGGTAAATTCGTTTGGGATCGACGTTGTACTTTTCTTCTATCGCATCGATCAGTGCCGAGAGAGAGATCGGCTCCCACCAGCGATTACGCTTGCACTGAGGCGAAACAAGAATAAATGGAAAGTCCCGCCCCTGCTCCACTAACTTAGGTGGGCCGTGGACTTTTACTTTTTCGAGGTCATCACCACGTTCTCCTGCCCCATGCAGAAAAACGACTAGTGGCCAATCTTTTTTTTTTCGTATTCCGCCGGCAGGTAAAGTACGTAATCCATATCCATCTCAATTTGTGCCTTATAGGTTTCATTGGATTGCCGCGTCTCTTGTTCTCGATTCACCTCAAGAACGCAATCCTGTTTTGTTTCAGTTTTGATTGACTCGGCGGCGCCTCCCGAATCCACTTTATCAACCCAGATATTCCGGTAACGAACTTCGTTACCATGATTTTGCAAGTAGATAAAGCCGGGCTCAGGCCCTTCGTTATTAGGCGCTGCTGTGGTCTTTTTAGGCAACTTTACCTTTTCATGAATCACAACGCCGTTGTGAGCCACGGTCATCCATGCGTCTTCGACCTTCTTGCCATCCGCGAACTTTGCGGCATGAAAATCAACATCGTAAGTTTGCCACTGCATTGGCGGAAAACACATATTCTCATCTGGCTTCTTAATCGAATAGATTCCGCCGCACTCGTTGTTTTCACCTGACAGCCCGAACGAATCGAGCATTTGCACTTCGTATCGACCTTGCAAATACAGTCCACTGTTTCCCCTGCCCTGGCCTCTGGCTTTCGGCATGTACGGCAACAGAAACTCAATGTGTAGCTTGTGATCACCGAAAGTTTTTTTACTTTGAGCACCCTGCTTCAGCAATCCATCGTCTGTCATGTTCGCAGGTTTGCCTTTGTGCTCCCAACCGTCGACTGAAGATCCGTCGAACAGCACAACGGCACCTTGGGGCGGCTTCTTCCCAAGAGTCGGACTCCTTCGCTCCAGCTTTGTTAATTTCCCAATCGTCTGTCCGTCGGCGATGACTGTGCCGCCGCCGTCGGTAATTTCGATAGTCGCGTCCCACGCTGGCAAAGCCAATACTCCATCAACCGATTTCACATTTTCAACGCGTTTGGGATTACTTTTGTTCCATCCGTCGCCCGGCAATCCCCCCCGGTAACCAACTCCAGTGAACTTGCCGTCCCCCAAAGCAATTACCTGAAGCCCAAATTTTAGTCGCTGTTCATCGGCTAAGACCGTTCCAACATATTCACCTTGCATTTGATAGTCGGCATCTTGGCCGATAAGAGGATGGACGCAGGTTAACGCGAGTAGAAAACTCCAGACGCGAATCAATTTGAAATTTGGCACAATCATTTCCTAATAACTAAAGAACCAATAACTCTTCTCGAAAAGCCAACCCAGAATAAGATCTGTACGGCAAACTTCAATTTGGAGGCAATCGAGCGTCACTCCCGAACTGGGCATTCATTTTTAAGCAGCGCAGAGCGAACGTCAAACAGATTCAATGCATTTAGAGAGAATCTTTTACTCCCAAACCATTCAGGATTTGAGGGGCAGTCGATACTAAAGAAAGGCCTAGCACACCGGGATTACTTCTTTTCTTCACCCGTATTCAGAATCGCCATAAACGCCTTTTGTGGGATATCGACGCTGCCAATTGACTTCATTCGCTTCTTACCCGCTTTTTGCTTCGCCCACAATTTACGCTTCCGCGAAATATCACCACCGTAACATTTCGCCGTAACATTCTTGCGGAGGGCTTTCACGGTTTCCCGAGCAATAATACGCGTTCCAATCGCAGCCTGAACCGCAACTTCAAACATGTGGCGACTAATTTCTTCCTTCAATTTTTTACAAACGAGACGGCCGCGTCGATCCGCATCTGCTCGATGACAGATCACACTCAAGGCGTCAACTTTTTTACCGTTTACCATGATATCAAGACGGACGAGGTCCGCCGGGAAGTAACCCGTAAGATCGTAATCCATTGTTCCATAACCACGCGTGATGCTTTTTAATTTATCGTGCATGTCGTAGATAACTTCAGCCAACGGGAGGTCGTAAGTCAGCATCATTCGGGTTGCAGAAAGGTACTCGGTATTCTGCTGAATTCCGCGTCGTTCCTGGCACAGTTTCATTACTGCACCCACGTACTCCTGAGGCTGAATCAAGTTCACTCGAACAATCGGTTGTCGGAATTCCTCGATTTCGCCCGGGTCGGGAACTTCCTGCGGACGGTGAATGTGAAGCACTTCCCCCCGCTTGGTCAAAACTTGATAGGTAACGTTAGGTGCCGTCTGTACTAGATCGACATCCGATTCTTGCTCAAGCCTTTGTTGGACCACTTCCATATGAAGCATTCCAAGAAAACCACAACGGAAACCAAATCCCAACGCCTCACTTGATTCCGGTGTAAACTCAAAACTCGGATCGTTAATCGCAAGCTTGCCAAGCGCATCTCGGAGTTCCGAAAAATCTTGCCCGTCGGAAGGATAAAGGCCGCAATAAACCATGCGTTTCGGCTCCTGGTAGCCCGACAAAGGCTCGGCATGCACCTTACCCGCCGTCGACACGGTGTCACCAATATTGACTTCCTCGAGTGACTTGATGTTACACACCAAATAACCGACTTGTCCCACCGTCAAAGAGTCGCACTGAGTCTGCTTTGGCGTGAACTGCCCCAATTCAACCACTTCATATTCTGTACCGGCGCGGACGAACTGGACCTTATCCCCTTTTTTAACCGTCCCGTTCATCACGCGAACGTACGTGATTGCGCCGCGGAATTCGTCGTAGTGGGAATCAAACACCATCGCCTGCAACAACGCATCAGGATCGCCCTCCGGCGCTCGGATATTGTTAACGATGCTGTCAATCAATTGATCTATGTTAATACCGGATTTTGCACTCACCCGCACCACACTATCCACGTCGATCCCAAGCGTCTGCTCCATCTCCTGAGCGACTTCATCGGCCCGCTGGTATTGCAGGTCAATCTTATTAATGACCGGAATAATATCGAGATCGTGTTCGATGGCGGCATAACCGGTCGCCACCGTTTGAGCTTCCACTCCTTGAAACGCGTCAGCAAGCAAAACAGCTCCCTCACAACAGTTGAGTGAGCGGGACACCTCATACTGAAAGTCAACATGTCCGGGAGTGTCAATCAGATTTAGTTCGTACTCCTGACCTTCATGCATAATTCGCATGGCAACAGCACGAGCCTTAATCGTAATCCCTCTCTGCCGTTCCAGTTCCATGTCGTCGAGAACCTGCTCCTGCATTTCCCGTTTCTGAACCGTGCCGGTGTGCTCGAGCATGCGGTCAGCCAAGGTACTCTTACCATGATCGATGTGCGCGATGATGCAAAAGTTTCGAATATTCTCGGTTTTGATTTTGGCCATGCCGTGGTGAATCTAACGCTGGGTTGAAGTAATAAAACTCGCCGTCGTCGCAAAAGTAAATTTAAAGAGGCTGGTTAACGCGTTCTGTTGTATTGAGATCTTGCCAATCCGGCAGCACCAACGAAACCGGCTTCGGAGCCAAGTTTCGCGAAATTCAAGACCAAGCGTTCCCCCAGGACTGGAAAGACCAGCCTTCTGACTTCCGCTTTCACTTCGTTCAAGAACTTTACCCCAAGCGGTGATTCTGAACCTCCAAAGTTCATCGCCCCTCCGAGTATAAACGCCGCGGGGTCGATTAGGTGAGCTAATTGTGCAATGCCTCGACCGAGATAGACCGCTGTTTCAGAAACCAATTTCATTGCCAGCGGATCACCTTCGTCCGCCGCCGTCGCCACCATCAAAGCAGACAACGGTGATGTCTCTCCAATTAAATCACGGAGCACCGTTCCAGCATCCGGGTTACCCATCGCTTCCCTGGTTCTCTCAACAAGCGCCGTGGCACTGGCATAGGCTTCCAAATGCCCCGCTTGGCCGCAACCGCATATCCTCGCATCCTCACGTGTATCAATCACAATATGCCCAATCTCGGCGCCGTGACTGTTAGCTCCGTCGACCGAAATATCGTCGATAATGATACCACCCCCGACTCCCGTCCCGAGCGTTATCATGACCATGCTGGAATGTTGCTGACCGCCCCCAACCCAAAACTCTCCGAAAGCAGCAGCGCCAGCGTCGTTCGCGTAGGTGACCGGTTTCCCCAAAACCTCGGCCAGTTTTCCTTGCACTGGAAAGTTATGCCAGCCAGGCAAGTTCGTCGGCGTCAAGATCACGCCACGATGAATATCCATGGGACCGGGCGTTCCCAAGCCCGCCGCCGCAACATCGCTCCATTGAAAACCGGTCGATTCGATGAGCGCATCAAACTCTTCGCGAGCCTGACGGATGGCGACGTCCGGAGTCTCACTCGGTGACGTCGGAAATTTCGTATCGGCCACGATCTTGCCGTGATTGTCCACCAAACCTACTTTGACATTCGTGCCGCCGACATCGACACCGGCAAACAGCGGTGCGGTAAATTGATCATCAGGTGTCATTGAAAATGCACTTAGGGAAGAAAATCGGAAAAACAAAGTATAAAAATCAGCAGCATTTCCCACAATGCGAAACCGATGTTTGTTGCCTCTTTCCCCTTTGATTTCCGCCGCAACACCACGAATTGATCCCCAACGCCCCCTATATCGTCGTTATTGATCAATCAGACGCATCTTTTCAGCTTCTCGCTCGAGCAGACAGTTCTTTTTGGATTTCAGAAATCCGCTTTTTGCTCTTCTCCTGAATTCTTTTCACAGCCTGAGCCACCGCTTCGTCTCGTTCGCGTTGCAGAGATTTGACTGCCGAGTCAGAGCTAGACTTGCCCGTTTTCATTACCAAATCTATCTTTTTTTGAAACTCACGCGCAATCGTCTGGGCAGCCCTCTCCTCCTGCTGCTTGGTCAATTTTTCAATTTTGGCCAATTCTTGCTTTAATGCTGCGGTTCCCCGTTTCGCAGACCGGCGACCTTTGGGGGATCTTTTAGCTGAACTTGATGCCTGAACCTCAGACGCCTCCCCTTTGGATGCTTTTTTGGACTCCGTTTCAGACTTTGCTATTTTCAACTCTGCCCGCTTAGCGCGTTGGAGATTTTTATCAGCCTGGGCCTTGGCCTGATCCAACTCGCGCTTGAGCGCCTCAATTTCGCTGCTTGTCGCAGGCTGTTTAAGGGCAGCATCACCCGCCACTTGCTTTTGAATCTCACTTTCAATCGCCTCCTCGCGGTCGCCTGATAGTTCTACAGCCGCCACTACTCGAACCGAATCGTAATTTGAAATCTGCAGCGGTGTGAAAGGAATCGATTGCACTTTGATGGGAGCGTAAGGGTTCAGACCGTAAATTTCCCACATCGGGATATTGGTTGGAAAATCTGAATTGGGGACGTGCCTCCTTCGCAAACATTGACCCTCGACTGGAACTGCTCTTTGCATAAACACTAGAACCACGAACGCTTTTAAAATCCAAACAAAGGCTTTGGTCTGCAAAGAGAGAGGCATCGTGAACTCGCGTTTCAATTCAGGTGAGAATAATTCAACTTTCCAATCGACAGAATTCAGTTTCGTCGAATTATTTCGTCGAATTGGTTAACGCATTACCAGCTTAATTAAAGAACCAGCGATTAGAACCAACGATTACAAAGATTTTTCTCAGACGAGCCAATGTTTTGGTAATCAGGCAGAGCCAAAGACACCACTTAGGTCGCAAAACAATTGGGGGGCAAAACAACTATGCGACTGATGCCCCAAGCAGCGATTTCAAATCGATTCGCCGATCGCATCTCCTAGAGCAGTCGCAAAGGCCGTCGCGAAATTGTCGCAATGAGAGATACTGATCATGATTTCAGCGATCCCGCGAGATTCGCAAATAACTTTGGCTTGCCCGCCCAGCCGCACGTAAGGCTTCCCCCCCATGTGATTGACAATTTCGATATCGGTCCATTGAATCCCGTTGGACCATCCCGTTCCCATGGCTTTAAGAATCGCCTCTTTTGCCGCCCAACGTCCTGCGTAATGCTGCGTGGATGCTTTGCGAGACCCGCAATACTCGATTTCATCAGGCGTATAGACTCGTTCGATAAAGATCCCTTCGTGCTTGTCGATCATTTTTGCGACCCGCAAACACTCAACGATGTCAGTACCAATTCCAACTACATTCATTTCAACACTCCAACACTTATCTTGAAAGTTTGAAAACCGTTGACCAATGTACCTGCGATGGGAAGCACTTCATGACCTCGATCTGTTTTTAAAATCTGTTTCACACTCCACAAGCGTCTTTTGCTCGCTTGACTACCTCGCCCGCTTTTGCGCGGGCACGGGAAGCACCGTCCCCGAGTATTTGATGAACCTTGTCCATGTCGCTTTCCAGCTCAGCTCGTTTCTCTCTCGCTTCTGCAAAATAAGAAACTGCGACCTCCGCCAGGGCTTTCTTAACGTCACCGTAGCCAAATCCACCGGCACGGTACATCGAAGCCATCTCTGATTTTGCTTGGTCATCGGCAAACAACGAAAACAACTGGTAGAGATGGTCCGTTTCAGGATCCTTCGCGTCCTCCATCGGTCGGGAATCGGTGGCAATTCGCATGATCTTTTTCTTCATTGGTTTGACCTCCTCAAAGATCTCAATGAAGTTACCGTAGCTCTTTGACATCTTTTCGCCATCCGTCCCCGGAACTTTAGCGCTACTGTCGAGAACTTTTGGTTTCGGCAGGGTGAAAACCTCTCCAAAATTATGATTGAATGCCTGCGCAATGTCGCGGCAAACTTCAATGTGCTGCACCTGATCCGAACCGACGGGAACAACGTCTGAATCGTAGGCAAGAATATCCGCAGCTTGCAAAACGGGATAAGTAAACAATCCCGTTACGACAGGCAAACCTTTTCCAATTTTATCTTTGTAGGAAACACACCTTTCCAGCAAACCCATCGGGGTGCCTGACATCAAAAGCCAGCACAACTCGGAAATCTCTGGCACGTCTGACTGAATAAATAACGTTGCCTGATCCGGATCGAGTCCAAGCGCTAATAGATCCATCGCAGTGTCTAATGAATTCTGCCTTAACTTTTCCCCATCTCGAATAGTCGTTAACGCGTGCAGGTTGGCAATAAAGTAAAACGACTGCTCTTCATTTTGGAGCGCAATGTACTGCTGGATGGCACCGAAATAATTCCCCCAATGCGGTCGTCCTGTAGGTTGGATCCCGGAAAGTACCTTCATGATTAAGCATTCAATAAAAAAAGTGGTGCGACGTAAGGCGGTTAGTCTAACAAAGCGACTCTGGGTCGCCTAGAACGAAGCTGAAATCACTCTACGAAAAGAAACGCAAAACTGTCCGCAACTTAAGAGGAGCCCCAACAACCATTTAATCTTATCACAGTGAAGTTAAAAACCTGCCTTTGCCCGACAAAAACTAATTCGGATCGAAGATAATGGTATTGAGAGATGGAAAGCCCGGCGATGTGTTATGTAAAAAAATTAAACGATCCGGAACACCGCCAAGATAGTGATAGACGCGGGTCACTGAGAACATAGTGTGTCTCCAACGGCTCCACCAAGCCTGTTCTCATGTCCACTAAATCTTCAAGATCTACCTTTTCCGAACTAATCCTTCGAGCGCAAACAGTAGCCTACAAAATCAAAGATTCCTGAAAACTTAAATTCGCTGTCAACGTAATGCTCGATAACATAAAAGGCAAAATAGTAGAATCTGCAAAAGCACCAAATCGCTAACCCAAGCAGCAAGCCAATTTTTACGGTAGGTGCTTCCGCAATGAGTAAGACAGATGCGAGGATGCCCGAGAGTAAAAACAAAATCCCCTTCAAATAAATCCACTTCGGGTTTTTTAAATCTCCCACAGTACGCCTCCCTGTTTGTTTCAACGTTAGCGTGTATCTCCCTCAACGGATCGCATTCTCCACCGACACGCGCACCAAGGGTAGAGGCAACCCATTCCAAAATTATATAGACGATGCTTTTGACGTCAGGCCGGTTCACAGCGGTGTGATTCTCAACATTGAAATTCGTTAGCCGCCTTTTTTGCCTTCCATTACTCGCCACCTAAATCACAAACAGAACCCAACCCCTGACAGTGCCGTAATTATAAGTAGCCATTTTAAAAAGGCACACCTGCAAATGCAGGCCAAGGAAACGGTGAACTAAAACACCCCCACTCAAGTTCTCACAAAAAATCGATCAAAACCGGTTCATTTGTGCCAATTCACTGCTGTGGCACGCGAGTTGCGATTAATAAGCTTGCAAAGGCGCTGCATGACATTCCGTCAATGGAGGGCCTTTTGAGCACCATCTTTGAGCACCATCAAAAGGAGGGCACAATGATCAAATCGTGGAACATCGGCTCGGTCAGAGGGATCAAGCTTCGCATTCACTGGACTTTCTTACCATTGCTTGTATGGATATTTGCGTCGGCAGTTTCATCGGGAACAGGACCAGCTCAAGCGATCTCATCGATTCTGTCTGTGGTCGCAATTTTTGGCTGCATCCTTCTGCACGAACTGGGACATGCTTTCGCTGCGCAGCAATTTGGAATCGGCACTCGCGACATTACCCTGCTGCCAATTGGTGGAGTCGCGGCGCTTGAGCGTATCCCCCGTGATCCACTTCAAGAGCTTTGGATTGCATCGGCGGGTCCGCTCGTAAACGTTGCGATAGCAATGATTATTTTTGCGATTCAAATTATTGGCGGACTTGGGAACTCCGCCGCTAACAATTTCCTTTCAAGCCTCATGATTGTGAATGTGGCTTTGGTTCTATTCAATCTGATTCCGGCCTTCCCGATGGATGGCGGGCGTATCTTGCGGAGCCTACTCGCATTCCGAATTCGCTACGAGAGAGCTACTGCAATCGCGGCGCGAACTGGACAACTCTGTGCAGTCGGCTTCGGAATACTTGGACTCTCTTCAGGTAATCTGCTAATGCTTCCGCTCGCCCTTTTCGTTTACGTTGCCGCTGGAGCCGAAAACCGGATGGTTCAATCCGAACATGCCGCTAACGCTTCGCGGACGGATGCCGGACCGCTCCAGTCGAACTCACGCGGATTTTGCTGGGCTGGTGAAAACAAATTCCGAAATGACGGTGGAGTTCCGGCCAGCCTCTCAATTCAATCTGTCGCAGCTTGGCTAGCCAATCAGCGGCGTGATCACTGTAAAATTGTCGAATCTGGAAGAGTCATCGGAGAGGTCACACGATCCCAGTTGGCAACCGCCATCTATCGAGGTCTTGGCGGAGGTCCCGTCAGCCTCCTCCTCGCTGCCTAACGAACGACACGATTGAGGTTGTAATTTATCAACGTCGCGCGAGCTCTCTTGAGAAACGGTGTGGGCATAAAACAACATCGTTTTTCGCGAACAGACTCGCACAAACCTGCCGTGCGGGGGGGCATGTGTTGGAGGCAACGGCAGTCCAGATCGTGCGGGTTGTTCTGAAATTTTGGAGAATGCCGGTTTCTACTGGACTTCATCAAAAACGATCGGACGTTCCAAACCGGAAACCATCAATTTTTGAATTTCAAGCTCACACGCTATAAGACGTAATCTATGCTTCATATGTGATGACCGGAACTTTGCAGTGACCCAATCGCTGGCTCGGTCGACTCGAACTATTACGCTCCCCCGCTGGTTCAAGTCGCAATATGGCATCAATTATTATCAAAACATTTGTCTCGATATCGTCAGGTCGGGCAAAAGGGGAAGCGTGATGCACGAATACAACTTTCTAACACAACAACAACCGCTCGATGATGAGAAATACAATTTCTTTCTCGCGGCGCAACAGCTGAAACAAATGGTGGATCGTGAGCCACCATCGCTTAGCAACGTCCGACGACACCACCGGTCAACCACCAGCATCTCTGTTTCGATTCAGCCTTTGGACGAAGACTTCAATGCCGTTGGCGAACAGTTCTGGGTCGTTTCCCGAGATATCAGCCCGATGGGAATGGGCCTAATTTGCCCGGAACCATTTGGTTACGAATTCGTGAGAACGGGCCTGCTCAACAAGAACGCTTCGGTAATCAGCCGCGTTCGTCACAACACTTCGATCGGCGAAACTCACCCGATGTTTCTAGTGGGAATCGAGTTTGTTAACGGAGCTGAACTTTGCGAAATAACTGGCTAGGCCAACCAACCTAGCAAATTGACCAATCAACCGCCGCGACTTTTTAGGTGAAATCCCTCCGACGAACCTAAAAGTCCAACGCAATCACGCCGAACCCGCGAGTCGCAGGTTCGGCGTTTTTTTGTATTGTTCAAATCGCAAATACCGCTAACCCAATCTCGAGGCCAGCGACAATCGTAAGCGGTTTAGAGGATGCCGCCGTGCGTTCGCACTGGTGCCATGTGATCGGGAGCATCAAGGAACCAGAACCGTTCCCATTCTGTTCGAATTGCCCGCAAGTTCTCGGATGTGTAGATCAATTGCTTGGCACGAACTGCCGGATCTGCATCGTAAGCAGGTAGAAAACAGCCTACATTACTGGTTAATACAGCTGCCAAGAACGCCGCAGTCAGAAGCCGACGCATGATACTTCCCTTTTGTTTCGGTTGATTTGACACTCAATCGGTCCTTCGAAAATAAGAGCTAGAGCGAAATTGCCCTCTCTGTAGGAAGGAATCGGCACCGAACCATGCGATAGTTTAATCCTTACAGCTGAATTATCCGACAAAGTTTGACATTGCATGCACTTCGTGCTGTCAGACCAAAGAAGGCACGCTGAAAAAACCGCAATTCAAAAAAAAACGGCCCGCCCCCAAATTTGAGAGCGGACCTTTTATCGTTATGAGGCTCGTTGTGAAACGACCTGAACGAAGGGTGGCTGCAACGGCAACCCGCCGGCAACCGTTTATGCGGTGCCACCTCGTCGGCTAGTACAGAAATAATTCACAAAAACACCTCCTTTCTTTAAGACATCCCTATCCCAACCAGAGCCGTAAAGATCGGTGGGAGCGGGCTTCTGACCATCGCAGTGCGTATCTGCGATCCGATGCTGTATTATTTCCTTTTCGAAGAACATTGCTACCTAGTTTTGAGATGAATTGTAAAAATAAACGATTCGTTCACGCAAATCGTCCATCGCTCTTAGGCTCATCTTGAAGGCAACATGATCTGTTCTCGACCAACTGTAAACTAAAAATACATTTCAAAGTTGGACGTCTCTATCAGACTGTCCGCAGCTCAATCCCCTCTCTGTTAGCAGCATTCCCAATAACAACATTGATTCTGGTCACAAAACTCAGAACTCCCATCTCGAGTCTATCGATCTTACGCAATCGAGGCCAAACGCCGCTCGCTAAAACACGCGACGTAAACCATCCAAGTAGCGTACAAAAAGTACGCCCACGAAATTGACTTTCGGCGGTGAACAACCATGTTTGGCCCAATGTCACACTCCCCCAAACGCTATCACTTCCATTCCCAAAACAGCTATCACCAAGCGGACTGGGAATAAAATCGCGGACGAACAGCGAAAACAAACGAATTTCTATCCAAAATTGCCGATTAAACTTGCGGAAACCCAACTAATTCGAGGCAACTCCCATGGGATACGATCCTTCCCGTCCAAAAATGGACTGGATAGGATAGGCGAAATGGCCTTAAACGGTCGATTTTGCCCGTTGCATGTGAGAAATCCTTCTGTTAGCTTATTCCGATCGTTGTGACGCTGTCTCTTCTAGTTTGAATGATTTGCGAACGAGTTCTTGGCCCTGGCTAAATTACTGTTCGCAAACTCTGACGCTCGGACAACTTCACAGTTTTTTTTTCACTTCTGACGTGTTGATCAAATCAACATGCAACCCAGGCAGCGCCATCGCTTCAACGCCCCATTTTTGACCCTGACGTTCTCAGTCGGAATCAACTAATTTAGCCGCGAACCAGTCGCTGATCTCAAAAGAACTTAAATAATGGTAAATCGTAATCTCATTCACTCACTTGAAGACGACGCAATCGAACTGGAAATGGGAGAGTTGTTCTCTACAACCGCCCAGGAAGATCTCGAAGAACTCAATCTTACAGAACTCTATTATCCTGACGGCGTTGGCGCCGAACAAAAATACGAACTCAATGAGATCGTAGAAGGAAAGATTGTTCGCGTTGACAGTGACCACGTCGTCGTCGATGTCGGATTTAAAAGTGAAGGTACGATTCCCCGAAACGAGTGGGAAGAGCACGAAGATCAACCCGAAGTCGGGCAAAGCATCAAAGTGCTTATCGAAGATCTTGAAGACGAGCAAGGTCGTGCCGACGATCCATCTGGTCTGATCGCCGTCAGCAAACGAAAAGCTGACCATATCATCCATTGGATTGACGTAATTTCGAAAGTCGCCGAAGGCGATATCGTTACCGGTACTTGCACACGAAAAATCAAAGGTGGACTACTTGTCGACATCGGCGTCCCAGTATTCCTACCTGCCAGCCAAGTCGACATTCGACGTCCTGGCGACATTGGTGATTACATCGGACGCGTAGTTCAATGTGAAGTTCTCAAGATTGACGAACTTCGCCGAAACATTGTTGTCTCACGACGCTCACTGATTGAGAAAGAGCGAACTTACGCACAACAAAAACTCATGGCCGAATTGGAAACTGGACAAATCCGAAAAGGTATTGTTAAGAACATCGCTGACTTCGGTGCCTTTGTTGACCTTGGTGGAATTGACGGTTTGCTACACATCACTGATATGTCGCACACACGTATCTCACACCCGTCGCAAATGGTCTCGATGGATCAAGAACTTGACGTCATGGTGCTAAACATCGACCGAGAGAAAATTAAGATCGCTCTGGGATTGAAGCAATTGCTACCTAACCCTTGGGATCAGGTCGAAGAGAAATACCCAATTGCATCGGTTCAAACGGGTGAAGTTGTCAACGTAATGAACTACGGTGCATTCGTTAAACTTGAGCCTGGAATCGAAGGTCTCGTGCACATCTCAGAAATGTCATGGGTCAAGCGAGTCAACCATCCGAGCGAATTGGTTAACATTGGCGACGAGATTCAAGTTTCGGTTTTGGGTATCGACAAGTCGGGTGAGCAAATGTCACTGGGCATGAAGCAAACTCAAGACAATCCTTGGGATAAAGTCGAAGGTAAGTACCCAATCGGCAAGGAAATTTCCGGACGTGTTCGGAACCTTACCAACTACGGTGCCTTCATCGAACTCGAAGAAGGAATTGATGGTCTGTTACACGTTTCTGACATGTCATGGACGCGAAAAATCAGCCATCCAAACGAAGTTCTTGAGAAAGGTCAGGAGTTGACTTGCCGGATTTTGGCTGTTGACACCGACCGTCGACGGATCGCCCTTGGATTGAAGCAGATGAACGAAGATCCATGGACAAGCGACATTCCACAACGATACTCACCCGGCCAGAAAATCACCGGCAAGGTCACCAAAATTACCAATTTTGGAGTATTCGTGGGACTCGAAAATGGACTCGAAGGACTCCTACACATCTCGGAACTTGCCGAGCACAAAGTCGAAAACCCTGAGGACGTCGTCAAAGTCGGTGACGAACTCGAGGTCAAAGTTCTCCGCGTTGATACCGAAGAACGAAAAATTGGACTTTCTCGACGGCGAGTTGACTGGACGGCAGAAGAAGAAGCGGCGGAAGCTAAGAAAGAAGCAGCCGAAGTTTCGGGAACTGCTGGTGGACCCAATATTGCTCAGGCAGACCTTAAAGGTGGACTTGGCGGTGGCGGATTACTAATTCAATCGCCTGATGCTCCGGCTACTGAAGCAGCCGCGCCTGCGGAAGCAGCTGCTCCAGCGACCGAAGAAGCCGCACCAGCTGAGGACGCAGCTCCTGCCGAAGAAGCAACTCCAGCCGCTGAGGAAACGCCAGCCGCTGAAGAGGCACCTGCGGAAACTCCGGCTGAAGAAGAGAAATCGGAAGAAGGCTAAACACTTAATTTGGAATCGACTCAACGCGAGTCCTCTCCCAATTAGTTGCGGAAACTACAAACGCTCACCTGCGAAGGTGGGCGTTTTTTTTGGCTGCTTGGTTCCAATAATTCTGGCGAGCCCAAAAACTTTCATCGTCGTAAAATCCGTGTTCTGTATCCATGCGGCTTAAGGAAGCTACTTCGAAAGCATCTCCACCGTGAGGCACTCTTCCCAAACGCGGCATTCTCGCAACGGAATGTACATACCCCTTCGATGCCATTCATAAAACTCGCTGATTTCCCCCTATTTCTGGGTGCGAATCTCCGGTCGATTATCGATTTCACTCTGAAACTTTCAGCCTCAAACACGCAGATAGTAAAATCAGAGAACCCCTGTCAGCAAACGCTCTCTAAGATAGAATTGGGATTAATCTGTGCGGGCAATGCCCGCTGAAAGTCCTCAGTTCTTTCAAAATGGTCGATAGTGTGACGAATACCACAACTTCATCCGATGAATCCCAGACAAATCAAAACCAGGGAACGACCACGCTGTGGCAGGTCGATATATTTCCGGTCGCCGGCCAACCGAACCGTCTCTCCGCTGAGGTACTCGACAACGCGAGGGATCTGCGGGTCGATGAGTCCCTTGAAGTGATAGCCGCCCACGGGTTTCTCATTCAGGGCTCGCTAACTCACGAGGACTTGGCTCGTTTGACATCTGATTTGCTCGTCGAACCGGTTGTCGAGCGTTGCGAGTTCGCACTGGTTGGATCTGAGTCGCTATCACAACCGATGGGCAAACTAACGAATCTACTCCACGTGCTTCCGCTTCCCGGTGTCACCGACCCTCAGGCGGAAAGCGCGCTGATGGCGATGAGGCACCTTGGGTTTCCTGTCGATGTCGTTCGCACCTTCAAGAAATTTTGGACATCCGCTTTATCCGAGACTGACCAAAACCTGCTGCACGGGAAAATTTTGTGCAACGATTCAATTGAAATGATTGTCGTCGGCAAACTCGAACTCGATGAACTACAACTCGGTCAAGCTTACGAGTTCTCAAAGCGAGACATTCCGCTGACTGATCTTCCCGATGAAGCGCTTATGAAAATCAGTCAGGACTGGACACTCAGTCTTTCGCTGATCGAGATGCACACCATTCGAGATCATTTTGAAACACTTGGCCGGGCTCCTACCGATATCGAACTTGAGTCCATTGCCCAAACTTGGAGCGAACATTGCAGCCACAAAACACTGGCTGGACGTATCTCTTATCGAGACGAGAATGGAGAACGTCAATTCGAGAACATGCTCAAAGAAACCATTTTTTCTGCCACGATGCAGATTCGCTCCGACTTAGGGGAGAGTGACTGGTGCGTCAGCGTATTCAAGGACAATGCGGGCATCGTTGAATTTGACGACAGTTATAACATCGCATTCAAAGTAGAAACCCACAATCGCCCTTCTGCCCTCGAACCGTACGGCGGCGCGAATACCGGAATCGGTGGTGTCATCCGCGACACCCTCGGTACAGGATTAGGTGCCAAACCAATTTGCAACACAGACGTTTTTTGCTTTGCGTCTCCGGATACACCTTACGAAGAACTTCCTCCCGGGGTGATGCATCCCCGCCGAATCATGAAAGGTGTCGTCTCCGGCGTGCGTGATTATGGCAACCGAATGGGAATTCCAACGGTCAACGGCGCTGTATTCTTTGACGAACGTTACGTGGGCAATCCACTGGTCTTTTGCGGTAATGTCGGTCTGATACCAAAAGAAAAATCCTTTAAAGAAGTCCAACCCAACGACTTGATTGTCTCCATTGGTGGCAAAACCGGGCGGGATGGTATCCACGGCGCGACCTTTAGCTCTGCTGAATTGACCGAATCCAGCGACATCACGTCGGGTGGAGCCGTACAAATTGGAAACGCAATTACCGAGAAAATGCTTATGGACGTGCTTCTGATCGCTCGCGATCGGGAGCTCTATTCTTCCGTTACCGATTGCGGAGCAGGTGGCTACTCCAGTGCTGTTGGGGAGATGGGCGAAGAACTTGGTGCTGAAGTTTGGCTCGATCGAGTTCCTCTTAAATACGACGGTTTATCCTACACAGAAATTTGGATTTCTGAAGCTCAAGAACGGATGGTCTTCGCTATCCCCGAATCCAACTGGGAGCAGTTCGAAGCACTTTGCGCTTCCGAATCGGTAGAGGCAACTGTGATCGGACAATTCAAGCCGACCGGACAATTAGTGCTCAAGTATGGTGACGAAATCGTTGGCGATGTTTCGATGAGCATGCTTCATGACGGTCGACCTCCGATTATCCGCGAGGCGACTTATTCACCTGCTCCATCTAGCGATCTTCCGTCCTTTGAATTCAAAACTACCGATGAGTGGACAGCGGATCTTTGCAAAATCCTCGCGTCTCCCAACGTGGCCAGCAAACACTGGATTATTCGACAGTACGACCACGAAGTTCAAGGCGGTAGCGTTATTAAACCGCTGGTTGGCATTCAAAATGACGGTCCTGGTGATGCAGCCGTTGTTCGCCCCGTGCTCGATTCAAGACGCGGGTTGGCTGTTTCTTGTGGTATGAACCCACTGTACGGCGACCTCGATACATACCACATGGCCACCAGTGCGATCGACGAAGCGATCCGAAATTGCGTTTCCGTCGGTGCCGACCCGACTCGAATCGCCATCCTCGACAACTTCTGCTGGGGCTACACCGATCGACCCGAGACGCTTGGCTCACTGGTCCGCGCCGCGATCGCCTGTCAAGATCTTTCGGTAGTTCTGCAAACTCCGTTTATCAGCGGCAAAGACAGTCTTCACAACGAATTTAGCTACACCGACGACAAAGGCAGTCGGCAAACAATCTCAATTCCATCGACTCTTTTGATCAGCGCCATGGGGCAAGTCCCCGACGTTGCCAACTGCGTCACCATGGATCTGAAAACGGCAGGCAACTTTCTGTTTCAAATCGGTGTCACCGGCGACCACCTCGGCGGTTCACACTGGAACCTCGTGAACGAACTGTCGGGAGGCAAAGTTCCCACTGTTGATCCAGAGCGATCAAAACAAACCTTTATCCATCTGCACGATGCTATCCGAAAAGGTTTAGTGCGGAGTTGCCACGACATGAGCGAGGGTGGACTTGCGGTGGCCGTCGCAGAAATGGCCTTCGCCGGTGGACTCGGCGCCGAAATCACCACCAATGAAGTCGGAATCGAAATTCTTCCAAGCGATCCAGATTCAAATATTGAGCTTAGCTATGCTACCGCAGCGTTGCTCTTCTCTGAATCCAATACCCGGTTTGTGGTTGAGATCACGCCGGAGAATGTTGAGCAATTTAAATCCGCCATGGGAGACATCGATGTCCAACCGCTTGGGGCAGTGATTTCGGATCAACTGCTTACCATTGAAGTTGGCGACAATACTGTTATCCAGAGCGATTTGGTAACACTTAAGAATGCCTGGCTAGGAACACTCGACTGGAAATAACCGGACCGACGTTACCCCACCCATCATTCATTTTTTTCAAACGATAATTATTTAACCCTTTGCGATTTCGCCATGCCTCAACCGAACGTACTTATCCTGCGAGCTCCCGGAACTAATTGCGATCAAGAAACTGGTTACGCTTTCAATTTGGCGGGAGGGAACTCCAGTTTCGTCCACATTAACCAATTGATTGAATCCCCGAAAATGGTCAGAGATTATCAAATCCTCTGTCTTCCAGGTGGGTTTAGCTACGGTGACGACATCGCTGCAGGCAGAATTCTCGCCAGCCAAATGCAGTCCCGCCTTGCCGACGTGCTCGCGGAATTCCATGCGTCAGGAAAATTAATTCTTGGTATCTGTAATGGCTTTCAAATACTGATCAAATCTGGTTTTCTGCTCCCCTCAGACGACCAAGGCTTGCCAGCAACGCTCACATGGAACGATAGCGGCAGGTTTGTAGATTCCTGGGTTAACCTTAAAACTGACAATGAGAAGTGCGTTTTCCTCAAAGACATCGAACAAATGTACCTGCCAATCGCGCATGCCGAAGGAAAATTTGTTCCACGCAACGAACAAGTTCTCAGTCAATTAAAAGGTAATCATCAACTAGCCTTGAGTTATTGCCTCGCCAATGGAAGTGATGACGACGTGGTCTATCCTCACAACCCCAATGGTTCGACCGCTAATGTTGCAGGCGTATGCGACACAACTGGCCGGATTTTTGGACTGATGCCACACCCAGAAAGGTTCATCGACCCGACGCATCATCCACGATGGACTCGCGAGGGAAACACAGCGGCGGGCGACGGATTGGCGCTTTTCCAAAACGCAGTCAGTTTCTTTAACGACTAAACATAAATTGCGGCCAGTTCTAATTTCAACCGGCTTCGTCTCTCCATCAACTTCTTAACCAGTCACTCATCGCGAGTTCTTGATTCGACCCGCAATCCAATTGGCATGAAACCCTAACCACCGCGTGTCAGTGTAGACCGCATGACCGCAACACTCGCGAGCCCGCGAATCCACACTTGCGTAATCGACCAGCGTTGCATGCCCCTGTTGGGAAACACGTAACGCCTTTTTAAGATTTGCGAGTCGGTCACTGTTTCGAAAATTGTGTTCAAACAACCGGCTTAACCAGCGATTCGCCCGATATGCACTTCGACTCCAATACGCGGGCGGGAAATCCGACCCGGCAATAAACGCCAATTGGATAAAATCCCCGTCTTCACCTTTCATCGCGCGGATCCACTGTTTCGAATTCGCCGGCCACCGGCCCCTGAAAAGCTGATTTGGGTTTTGCGGTTTATGATTCACGAAATGCTGCAACCGGCCTTCCTGTGATTTTGGCCAACCATACCGGAGAGGTGTTCCGAAGGTGATGATTTCAACAGGAGAAAACACTTCCGACCGCTCTGAATATTCGGCGAGTCGTTTCTGTAATCGACGCCAACGAGCAATATCAATGCGTCCGGTGGAATCATGGAAGAAAGACGTTGTGTGGAAGAACCGTGAAAGTAACCGGCGATTTCCTGCAGTTGAAGCCTGAAGTAACTGGGTCGCAATTGCGAACACGTTTCCCGCGTGACTGTGGCCCCAAAGCATCAATCGCTCGTTTGCCTCGTGGCTGTCAAGCAGCAGATGGCACAGCTTGACCGCCGCATCGGCCCGCCCGAGGTGATGATTTTCACCGGTCCAATCGAGCCGTTCAACCGATATCGATTCCCTCGGGTCGGTTCCGTTCATCCCCTTTTGAAATGCTGAAGCGAACCTTTCATCGTAATTGCCGCGATCCCTCGAAAGCGTGTCCACTAGCTGTTTGTAGCCCTGCTTCAGCTTCCTGCTCAACCAAGGGACACCTCGTTCCCAATGACTGTACCAACCAAGTGAATCGGTTCCAACCATCGTTCCGTGTACAAGAATAATCCGCTCTATACCCGCCTTTGAAAATTGCTGACGTGCTGCCGATAAACTCTCCGCAGTATCAACTGCATTCGAAAAGTCTGCGAGTTTTGGCGTCAGCAATTCGTAAAACTCAGCCGAGGGTTTCCTCGCGTAGTCGTGATGTACAAATTGATTCTTGATTTCCATGCTCGGCCCACTGTTAAGCCCGCTTGATTAACCACACACAATACTCCAAAAATCAGGCGCCCTAGCTTGGGCAGTTCCGACTTAAACCCCTGTTATTCGCCTACCTTTTTCAGCACCATCGATCCGAGAGGCGGGACCGACAGGTTCACAGAATAAGGCCGTCCCTGGGCTTCAATACACTCTGCGTACAATCCCATCCCATTTCCAACGTTCGATCCGCCGTAATACGAAGAATCACTATTGAAAATTTCAAGGTACCGACCTCGCTCAGGTACACCCAATCGATAATTGCGATGCACGGCAGGCGTGAAGTTATTGCAAACCACAACAAAGTCACTGCTATCCTTCGCTCTCCGAAGGTATCCAACCACACTCGCTTCTCGATTCAAGCCATCAATCCACTCGAATCCGCCCGATTCAAAATCCTGCTCATGCAAGGAACTTTCTTCCCTGTACATTCGGTTCAAGTCACCAACTAATTTCTGCAACCCCGCGTGCATGTCGTGATCACACAAACTCCAATCGAGAGTTCCATCGCAATTCCACTCACTCCATTGGCCAATTTCATTTCCCATGAAGATTAGTTTTTTACCGGGATGCGTCCACATGTACGAATAAAGCAATCTAAGATTCGCAAATTTCTGCCAATGATCACCCGGCATTTGGTCAATCAATGCTCCTTTTCCATGGACCACCTCGTCATGTGAAAATGGCAGCATGAAATTTTCTGTGAACGCATACATCAAACTGAAGGTGAGTTCGTCGTGATGGTATTTTCTGTGAACCGGGTCCTTATGAAAATAGTGAAGCGAGTCATTCATCCAACCCATGTTCCACTTTAGGCTAAAACCGAGCCCCCCCGCGTACGTCGGGCGGGACACTCCCCCCCACGACGTCGACTCCTCTGCGATCGTTAAGACTCCGGGGAACGCTTGGTGCACTTGATCATTCATCTTCTTGATGAATTCAATCGCACCAAGGTTCTCGCGACCACCGTATTTATTGGGTATCCACTCTCCATCTTCACGACTGTAATCGAGGTACAACATCGATGCGACGGCATCCACCCGCAATCCATCAATGTGATATTTTTTGAGCCAAAACAGAGCATTGGCCACGAGGAAATTTCGAACTTCGTTTCGATCGTAATTGAATATTAACGTATTCCAATCCGGATGCTCTCCCTGCCTTGGATCTGCATGTTCATACAACGCGGTTCCGTCGAACCGCGCCAGCCCATGAGCGTCTTTGGGAAAATGAGCCGGGACCCAGTCGATGATCACGCCAATCTCATTCTGATGGCAATAATCCACGAAATACATGAAGTCTTCTGGAGTACCGTAACGACTTGTGCAGGCGAAATACCCGACTGTTTGGTAGCCCCAACTTCCAGTGTAAGGATGCTCCGAAATCGGCATCAATTCGATGTGAGTAAAATTCAGTTGCTTGCAGTAATCGACAATTTGGTGGGCGATATCGCGGTAATTCATCCAACCATTCGGCTTGGCAGGGTCCGTCCGCCAGCTTCCCAGGTGAAATTCGTAAACTGAAATCGCGTGATCTTGGCTGTCGATCGACTCACGCTTCGCGATCCAGTCACCGTCGTTCCACTGGTAGTCGTCTAGATTTGCAACAACCGACGCGGTTCTTGGCGGCAATTCGCTGGCAAAACCAAATGGATCTGTTTTTTCGCACTCCAGCCCATTGCAATCCATCACACGATATTTATATTTCTCGCCGATGGCCAAATTTGGAATAAACAACTCCCAAACACCACTTGGAATTCGTTTTCTCATCTGGTGCCGGCAACCGTCCCAGCCATTGAAATCGCCTACGACGCTGATCGCCTGTGCATCCGGAGCCCAAACCGCAAAATTTACGCCTGCGACGCCGTCTGCCTCGCGAAGATGTGAACCAAGCTTCTCATAAATTTGAAACTGGTTACCTTCATTAAACAGATACAAATCCTCGTCATTCAAGAGCGGAGGAAATGCGTAAGGATCATACTCCGTCATAACGACGCCGTCCTGAAGATATCGATATTTATATTTACCCGCTGCCGTTCCGAAAATCTCGGAATCGCACTCTGTTTCAAACACACCTAATTCGTTGACCCGTATCATCGGTTGTGAAATTTCTTCACCGCAGTCTAGTAACCAAACGCACTCAGCTTTTGGAAAATAAGCCCGGACCAGTGCTGTTCCTTCCGCCCCCGAATCATTCGAGAGATGCGGCCCCAATAGCTTATGAGGCTGGCTTTCTTTTCCTAAAATTAGCAGATGGAATTTAGAATTACCCTCAACCGTCAACGCTTCTCGACTCATTTTATCCTGCAATCCATGATTGGAAACCGTGTATTACAAACATCGCCCCAGGAACGCTAAATACGAAAGCCCTGAATTGAATTACGCGGCATGAGTAGAAAAGTTTACCTTAGTGGCAAAAAATATACAGTAGAACCAGCTAGGATTTAACATCGAAATCAGCCTGCGGCATAACCAAACGCCTGTCCTTGCCCAATCGGTTTAATTCGATCAGAAAGAAATTCAGCGACTCGGTTTGACTCTTTTCGCGAGCCTTTCTTTGCGCACTTCCGACGATGTTTAAGATTCAATTTCAGATGGTTACCCGCCGCAAGGGGGGCTTGGGCGGCGTGAACCCGATCGGTAACCAACAAAGCCGACGATGAACCCTCCGTTCGAACCGCCGGTTCACCATTAGCGGGACGATGACCGCCGCCGATCGCATCGATGGTCACGCTATTCCCTCCTTGTTCCACCTGGTCATACTCATTTGCCACTTGAGTTCGAACCTGTGGTGGGTCGAATTGCCAAATCCGACAGTTAATTTGATGAATCGCCATTGCCTGATCGATTCGTTTCCAGAGGTCATGGTTTTTTATCAGCGTGAGCGTACCGAATTTTTCCCACTGCCAGTTGTTTTTACGCCATTGGGAAATCCCCCGCCGAATTCCGCGACCGACGTACTTACTCGACGTTATCAACGTAACGTGGGACTGTTGCTCAAGTGCTTCGAGACCTCGAACCACAGAAAGAAGTTGTAACCGCTCCCCCCGTATACCCGATTCGGTATCTGCTTCTTCGAATCGGGTTGCGGTGCCAATCTGTTCCAGAACGAATCGCCAGCGGCCGCCGGGCGATGGTTGGGATACGTATTTGGCCTCGGTAAATAACAAATAATGGGGAGCGGTTCTATTCATTGGACTACAACCTGATTAATGGAGTTCAGGCGACTGCTTGACCTGCCCGTGCAGGATCAATAATCAGCCGAAAGGTATGGAACGACCTTCCGTTGTCCTTAAGTTTGCCATCCTTTGGCGTAGATTAATCCGAATGTGGAGCGTTGTTCAAATTAACCTACACGAGAAAAAACTGTTTCCGTCAAATAGCCATTTCTCGATAGAGGGGTCATCGGCAAGGTTTGCCTTAAAAGAAAAGTCTATTTGGGGCAAAATGTTTCAATGACCGACAAGGTCTACTGCGGGACCCTCCCAACCGATACGAGCTGAACTCTCTTTGAGAAATTGAATGGGTTGGGAGAACACTACTTGTAATTCTTTTTCATGCACAAGTTCAAAAGACGCATCCCCAGTGAAATTGCTGGCCGAAATTTATTTAATTCACAGTTCAGCATTTAGATTCCCTGTCTTTGCCGTACTGCCACCGAACTGGCCGTGCCATGACAACAACTCAACCGGCAAAGATATCAATTCACACCGCAAATTCGCTTTCCAACCCTGCAAAATTAAGCGACAATCTAATCGTTCGTTTGGTTGCAGGGCACTCTTTTATAATCTAGTAATGAATCCAATCTTGGTGACGCAACCAAGCAAACGTGTTTACGCTCCGATCGAGCCGCCACCGAGGAGTTCGCGAGGCCGACCTGCCACTGGCAAATCACCGGATCTCAGATCAACAAAAAAGCATAGTTTCAAAAGTTCACTGGAATCACATCATGAGATTACGTCCCGTTATTTTCTTGTTGACAATATTGATAACGATTCCAAACGCAGTTGCGGTGGCCGACCACTCCGGATCGAGCCGAACGGAGGCCAAACCTCCGAATATTGTGTTTATCATGTCCGACGAACTTGCTTATTTTGAGTTATCCCACATGGGAAACCCATACATTCGCACGCCCAATATTGATCAGATGGCTGCGGAGGGAATCCGATTCACTCAGGCACTCGCTGCCGCTCCCGTTTGCGCGCCGTTGCGTGGTGCCCTAATGACTGGAAAACACATGGGACATGCCTCCGTCCGTGCAAATGGTGGCGGTACACCGCTGCGTGCGGACGAGGAAACAATCGCTTCGATCCTAAAACAGAAAAGCTTTGCGACGGGAGGTTTTGGAAAGTGGGGCGCCGGTGGCCGCGATTCTACGGGAGTTCCAGAAAAACATGGATTCGATCTTTTCTTCGGTTATTACGACCAGGTTCATGCTCATTCGTTCTACCCACCCTACCTGATCCGCAACAGCGAAGAGGTAAAACTGGACGGAAACATTGGTGGTCGGGAGGGAAAAACTTACTCTCATTACGCCATCATGGATGAAGCACTCGACTTCATCAGAGCCAATCACGAGAAACCATTTTTCTGCTACCTTCCAATCACACCTCCGCACGGGATGTACGACATTCCTGCCGACGATCCGGCCTGGAAACTATACGAAAACGACGCCTGGATCAAAGACGCGAAGATTTCGCAGGATACCAAAAACTATGCCGCAATGGTTTCAATGATCGACTACAACTTGAAACAGGTAGTGGATCTTTTAAAGGAACTCAAACTGGAGGAGAATACGATTGTATTTTTCACTGGCGACAACGGAGGGCAAGATCGATTTCGATCCAAGAAACATCCACGTGGTTTTTTCGGACCCAATGTTAATCCTTTGAACAAGATTGAGTTCCGGGGAGGAAAAGGGAATCTCTATGAGGGAGGTTTGCGAATTCCGTTCATCGTCCGTTGGCCTGGAAAAATCGCACCTGGGCAAACAAGCGATCTTCTCTTCAACCAAGTCGACATCCTACCTACGCTCGCTGAACTGACCGGAACACGGGCACCTTCTAATATCGACGGGCTTTCAATTCTTCCCGAGTTAATTGGAGAACAACAGGCTGGACGAGCACAGGAACAGCACCGTTACTTATACTGGGAATTTGGCTCACAAACCGCTGTTCGCATGAAAAACTGGAAAGGAATCCAGCCGAAAAAAGACGGTCAATGGGAACTCTACGATCTTAACCTAGATCTCAGCGAAGCCCGCAACGTTGCTCAGCAACACCCTGAAATTGTTAAGCAGATGAAACAATTCGCTCAACAATCACACGAACCGGCCAGGGAGGGAACTTACACCACCAAAGTCCGGCACGAACGAGATCGCCAAGCGAAGTTTGGTACCTCGCGGAGGACTCCTCCACCCAAGAAGAATAGAAAGATGATTCAAATCAAGCATCCCAACTTAATCGCTCCCAAGAATATAAAGGTATTAAAGGCAAGTAGCGAAAACAAATCGAACGACAAGTTGGCAAGCTACGCCATCGATGGCAAACCCAATACCATTTGGCATACCCAGTTTTCTAACGGACTAAAATCGCACCCACATGAAATAATTCTTGATCTTGGAAAGCCGATGCTAATTGAAGGGTTCCGATACTTAGCTCGGCAAGAGGGTGGTTGGAATGGAGCGTTTGCCGACACCGAATTTACGGTTAGCAATTCACCCGAAGTGTTTCCATCGAACCCGCTAAAAATCACCTTCAAGAAAACCAATTTGGTGCAATCAGCCGATCTTAAAACGCCAATCTCAGGTCGCTACGTGAAAATTAAGATTATTTCTGAGGTCAACAACGGACCTTGGGCGTCCGCGGCAGAATTGGGAATTATCGCTAAATAATCCCGATATTTAACTAGGTCACTTACAAATAGGTACGCCAAAGTCAAGGTTTTCGCGATCCGGATATCTTATTTAAACTCTTCCGCATTTACCTATTAATCCGAGCACAGGTTCTTTTTTTGAATTTGTTTGCGTAAACGGGTATTGCTTTAAAAAATGCCCTTTCTAACCTAGGAACCTGAAGGTTTCCCCAGTTGCCGTTTGGTAACTCAACACAGCTTTCGGATGTATTCGAAGTGAGTAGGATTTCACTGAGAAAATCGAGTTCGCAAGGATTATTCAGTACCCCTAAGATTTACCTCGGAGATTTTATGAAAACCCTTTTATCACTTACCGCAATGATGCTCACTGTGCTGTGCTTCAATTTAAGCCAGTCCAACGGCCAAGACTATAATTTGAGCGAAAACACCCTAGATTTTGGTGGTGTTCCAGTTGGTTCGTTTGAGTCTGACGTCACCACCATTACCAATAACGCCAACACCCAGATTAACATCACCGGTTACTCATTCAACAATGATCCTGACAACGTCTTTTCCATTGAAGGAACTGACATTGTAGGTGCAGGCATTAGCGGCGGTGGCAGCACCTTAGATATCAACATTAGATTTAGCCCTTTAGCAGACAATTATTATGAGGCTGAACTTGAGATCAATATCCTAACGATTGACGGACCTTTCACTGAAACGATTACGTTAATCGGTAATGGCACAAACTACGATGATCCATGTGAGTTAGTTGATGATATTCGGCGGTTCTACAAAGAATGCCTGGCAGACGGAACACTCGACGGGACCGGTTCCGGCAAACGTGCTCGCCGTCGGGAACGTGCCCTCAATTGCAGATTACGTGCGATCTCATATTTGTGCCGACACGGTTATTACTGCTACGCATCGTGGGTCACTCGTTCTGCAATCAAAAGAACAGATGGATTTGGTTGCCCAAGAGATTTTGTCGAAGGTTCGAATTTAGAGGCCCTCAACAATGATCTCCTGCTCTTACAGGTGATGCTGCAAAATTAACCTGCGGTTCCAAATCAAAGTTATCGCTACACCCGGTTCGATCGAGCCGGGTTTTTTTATGCGCACACGAAACACATAAACCGTTAAATGAGCGGTACTTCTGATCGCGTCCAAGACTGCCGATCAACGAACTTATTCAATAAAAACGGTTGTAAGGATTGTATTTCAAGATAGACAAAATAAACAACCTGCAGCAATTTCTAGTTGGATCAAGACGAAAGCTACCTCGATAACTAAGAAGTGCAGTTCAACAGATGGATTTTGGTTTCATCCAGTGAAAATTTCAAAAACATATCTCCTAAACTTTGTTCTGCCTGATGGAATAACAAGCCAACTCTCAGTTCGCTTCGGCGACCTTAACCTATCGTTTGGTAACTAATGCTCGGCAAAATTAAAAAAACAATTTTAATTTTCGACCCTAGAAAACGGGCTACCGCGATTGGTAAACAGATCGATCTGGCTTCAGACACCGTTCATTTCCGGAATATGTGTCAACTTGAAGACCGCATTCTCTACAGCGCCTCTCCCATTGGAGTCTCTGCTGAGCTTCCCGTGGAGCAAGTGGTTTCAGATTCGGTAACTTACCACGATTTTGCCCAGGCCGATCCAATCGTTGACGGCGATCAGATATCATCCGCTGATTTCCTACCACCGCCACCCTTTGAAAGCGCCCATGAACTGTTCGTTATTGATTCCCGAGTTGAAAACTTAAGTGAGCTTCTCAACGAGCAGCTCTCCGACGAGTCTCTAAATGCATCGATTATTGACATCAGTAGCGAAACCGATGGCGTCCTTCAACTCACAGACATTTTAAAATCCTACACCGACTTAACTGCAATCCATCTGTTTTCACATGGTGAGTCTGGAGCAATTCAACTCGGCAACACACAACTATCAGCCGACACTTTTGATTCATATAGCGATCAAATCGAAACCTGGGGCAAAGCGTTAAATGAAGAGGGAGATATCCTGATCTACGGCTGCGAAGTCGCTGCAGGACCTGAGGGCCAATGGCTTATCAATGAACTGGCGACGTCCACCGCCGCAGACATCTCAGCAAGCACCGATATTACCGGACATTCAGACCTTGGCGGCGATTGGATCCTCGAATCAACAATTGGATCGAAACCCGAGCCCCCTAACTGGCTATCTGCGGTTGATCAAAAATGGCACTCTACCCTCGGAGTTGTCGCAAACCCGGACTCTTATAGCACAAATGAAAATGACGCACTCTCAGTTGACAGTACGACCGGGGTTTTAGCCAACGATGTTCTAGACAACCCTGGCACAACAATTGTTCAATCGCCGGAGCTTCATTTCGATGCAAGTTCGGATGCGACGGCAAATCAAACATGGGAAAACACATCAGGGATTCCTAATTTTGATTTTTCTCTTCCTCCGACCGCCACCAACAACCCCGTGATTGATGGACCGCCGGAAATTTCCTCAGCCTATCTTTTCGATGGAACAGGAAAAGCCGAACTGACATCGACCTTCGCTGACCTCGCATCGGACCCGACGACGGAGGCAGTTTCATTTGAAACGTGGTTTCGACCAACGAATGATATCATTTTCGATGCCTATCTATTTGAAATTGGTAGCGTTGATTCTGGAACCAACTTATCAATTTTCAAGGACAACTCGGATGGTGCCACGAAATTGGCATTTACCGTCAATGGTACTGCCTCGATTGCAGTCGTAGCTGACATCAGCTCGGAAGTTTTGTCTGGTGCTTTTATTCAGGCCATCACCACCTTTAATCCATTGACGGGAACCGCGGAACTTTTCGTCAATGGGACCTTAGTGGGCAGTGAAACCAACAGCTCGATAACCGATTGGTCGGATTCGATCGACTCACCAGCTCTGGGAGGTTCATCAGGAAATTCCAAAATCATTTCAGGACAGGCAATTTTCGGCAGTTTTCGGGGCGAAATCTCAAGCTTCAGCTTTTACCGATCACTTTTATCTAACACCGAAATCGAGCAGGACTACGCCGCCTCCACCAGCTTCCTCTCAGTGGCCAATTACGATGCCATTTCACAACTCAATGGCACCATCTTAATGGAAACAGATGGGAGTTTCATTTATGACCCAGCTGACAACTTTGATTACCTGACGGGTGCAGAAACCGCCACCGACACTTTCGATTACACCGTGACCGACAATGTTGGGAACACAGAAACCGCAACCGTCCAGATCCAAATTTTTGGACAAAACGATACTCCAGACAACGTCACATTTTCGAATACCGCCATCAACGAAAACACAGAAACCACTGGAGGTTACGCAGTAACGAATCTATTCACCAGCGATGCTGATATTAACGATACCTTTACCTACTCAATTGTTGGTGGAGCGGATTCCGGAAAATTCACCATCGCCGGATCAGAACTAAAACTCACTGACGGTCTAATCGACTTTGAAACTCAAGCGTCTTACTCTGTCCAAATCGAAACCAAGGACGCTGAAAACGCCACATTTCAAAAATCATATATTTTAAACGTCAACAATCTTGACGACACTGCACCGGTTATCACGTCGGCCACCAACATTGTCGTCGATGAAAACGCCCCTGCTAACCAAGTCGTCTACATCGCAACTGCGGATGACTCGGCAGACGTTTCTAACGGAGTCACCTTTGCACTCTCGGGGACCGATGCAGGCGCCTTCAGCATCGATCAAAACACCGGTGACGTCTCGATTCTCACATCACCCGATGCGGAAATAAAAAACTCCTATGAATTTGAAATAACAGCAACCGATGCCGCAGGAAACTCATCCACTCCACACTCCGTTCTGCTTAGCATCAACAATCTCGATGACACAGCACCAACAATCACCTCACCAATCAACGTTGACGTCAATGAAAACGTTCCTGTCGGACTGATCATCTACACCGCCACTGCAGATGATTCGGCAGATGTCTCCAGTGGAGTCACCTTCGCTATCTCTGGAGCCGACGCAAGCAATTTCGGGATAGATCAAAACACGGGTGAAGTCAGAATTCTGATATCGCCTGATGCTGAGGCAAAAAACTCTTACCAGTTCGACATTATTGCCACCGACGCTGATGGAAACACGTCCGCCCCGCATACTGTCTTCCTTAGCATCAACAATCTTGACGACACAGCACCGACAGTCACTTCCTCCACCAACGCAACTGTCAATGAAAATATTCCAGCCAATCAAATCATCTACACCGCCACCGCAGATGATTCGACAGATGTCACTAGCGGATTCACCTACGCAATTTCTGGCACCGACGCTGACAGTTTCAGTATTGATCAGAATACTGGTGAGGTCACCATCCTGACTTCACCTGATGCCGACGTAAAAAACTCTTACCAATTCGACATTATTGCCACTGACGCTGATGGAAACGCATCCAACCCGCACACTGTTTCCCTCGAAATTAACAACCTCGACGACACTGCACCGACAATCACTTCTGCAACTAACGCAACTGTCGATGAAAACATTCCCGCCAATCAAATCATCTACACCGCCACCGCAGATGATTCGGCAGATGTCTCCGGCGGATTCACCTTCGCAATCTCAGGAACCGATGCAGCAAGTTTCAGCATCGATCCAACAACGGGTGACGTCTCGATTCTTACTTCGCCTGACGCCGATTTAAAGAATTCATACCAATTTGAAATTACAGCAACCGATGCTGCGGGAAACTCGTCCACTCCACATTCAGTTCTGATCGCCATTGACAACCTCGACGACACCGCACCGGTGATCACTTCGGACACAAACGTCACCGTTGACGAAAACGTTCCCGCCAATCAAATCGTCTATACCGCTATCGCAGATGATACTGCAGATGTATCCAACGACGTCACCTTCGCTATCTCGGGCACCGATGCCGACAGCTTCAGCATCGACCCAACAACAGGTGAAGTCTCAATCCTTGCTTCGCCTGATGCCGAGTCAAAAAACTCTTACCAATTTGAAATCACGGCAACCGATACTGCGGGGAACTCGTCAACTCCACACTCAGTTCTGCTCGCCGTTAACAACCTCGACGACACCGCACCGGTGATCACTTCGGACACAAACGTCACCGTTGACGAAAACGTTCCCGCCAATCAAATCGTCTATACCGCTATCGCAAATGATACCGCAGATGTATCCAACGGCGTCACCTTCGCTATCTCGGGAACCGATGCCGACAGCTTCAACATCGACCCAACAACAGGTGAAGTCTCATTCCTTGCTTCGCCTGATGCCGAGTCAAAAAACTCTTACCAACTTGAAATCACAGCAACCGATACTGCGGGGAACTCGTCAACTCCACATTCAGTTCTGATCGCCATTGACAACCTCGACGACACCGCACCGGTGATCACCTCTGCTACAAACATCGCCGTCGATGAAAACATCCCCATCAATCAAGTCGTCTATACCGCAACTGCAGATGACTCAGCCGACATATCCAACGGCGTCACTTTCGCAATCTCAGGCCTGGATGCCGGAAACTTCAGCATTGATTCAACAACTGGCAAAGTCTCGATTCTTACTTCGCCGGACGCCGATTTAAAGAACTCATACCAATTTGAAATCGTGGCAACCGATGCCGCTGGGAACTCGTCACCTCCACACTCAGTTGTCCTCGCCATCAACAACCTCGATGATACAGCACCGGTGATCACCTCTGCTACAAACATCGCCGTCGATGAAAACATCCCCATCAATCAAGTCGTCTATACCGCAACTGCAGATGACTCAGCGGACATATCGAACGGGATCACCTTCGCACTTTCAGGTACCGATGCCAACAGCTTCAGCATCGACGAGAACACCGGACAGGTTGCGGTTCTTATTTCTCCGGATGCCGAAAGTAAAGCCAGTTACGTTTTCACAG
>Ga0214479_100150_pt1 | contig 43048 bp, 37 predicted proteins | sample M1_20Mar14CPVII9_5_FD_165054 | JGI IMG/M metagenome (GOLD analysis project Ga0214479, IMG submission 165054) | Marine eukaryotic communities from Monterey Bay, California, United States - M1_20Mar14CPVII9sort6BwellE14 | ecosystem: Environmental > Aquatic > Marine > Unclassified | place: USA... | reverse complement strand
CTTACCAAATCAAGATATGAACAGAATCAGTATTCAGAAGGTGAACAACGTAAGGGATGGAGTATTGATTTAGCAATCGGGCATTACTCCGAATTACTCTTGACAGGTCGTGTAGAATCAAGTGCCCTTGCACCAAACAAAATTTCACCCGATGATATAGCCCTGCATTTATTAGCGTTGGCATACCGATCCATGGATGACACATTGGATTCTGCCATGCGAAAACATGGATTAGATGCACTGCAGAGTGTATTTAAGAAGCTTGACCATTGGTTGGACAAGTGGACGAGAGATAAGGAGCGAAAGAAGAAGAATTTGAATAATTGGAAGAAAAGGCTGTCTCCCGTTGATGATGAGAAGAAGGACGTCGGGGGTGAAGATGTGAAGTCGTCTTCTCCTCTTGAGAAAAGACAAAAGAAGAGTCCACCCGAATCATTACAAGCAACAGAGATCACTCCTGATGGAGTTGAAAAGAATAGCCTGATGCCTGTTGAGAACCGAGAAGAAGGGGAGATTTCTGAACAGAATATTGACCCGAAGGAGATAGAGCCTACTGCTAAAAATGAGATGAAGCACAGCCCTGAGTCTCTTGAGGAGTCAAATGATAAGGGCAAAATGGGTTGGATGGGAGAAGAGAGTTCACCTGAGGAAGGGGAACTCAAAGATGCACCTAAAGATAGTGGGTTGCCAGTTGCAATGGACACTGATCCTATTGGGGCAAGTATTGGAAGGATTACTTTATCTCCTGCTGAGAAGAATCAGACCGGCAACAGTGCTGCCCTTGATCAAACCGAAGTACCAAAGGAATTACTCAAGAGCCCACCCGAGCTTGCTAATATTGTACGGCCAGGTCCGCATGATGTGTTGATTGGAAGGGGGGGTGGGACGAATCATTACCCAGGTAACAAACGATTTAGACAATTGATATGCACGAGGAAGGATGAATACAAATCTGCCAAGAGAAGTCAAAAGCCAATCATTGCTCAAGAGATTGTGACTGCGTGGCGTACTCAAGTACCTCCAGGTAGATTTCTTAAGCAAGATGAAAGTACAATGTTGTGGCATGATGTAGGCGATGTAGAGGCGAAAGAGAGGGCTGCACAAAAACTTCGTGATTCTAACAAGGATAACTCTTGGACAAACAACACAATACCCGAGCTTAGTGGAGGCAACGCAAAGGCTCCTGGGGATTCGGAACAGTCAGATCAAACAGGATTTGTAGAGATGTTCACTTGTGATATATGTAAGAAAGCGTTCCCGACATATGCCGAAGCAGATGTTCATGAGAAAGAGTGCATTGCTAGAAAACCCAATACATTGCCGGATACCTCTAGAGGTAGTGCAGTAACTTCAACTCAAGTAATGGAGAAGCTGAATAAATCAGACAACACTGAAACGGAAGATCCCAAGACGTGCCATGACAGACTACTTGAACAGTACAAGAACAAGAAGAATTTCAAAGGTATAGAATTAAAAAAGAACAGTCGTAGGAACAACACCGTGCAAGCCTTCCACAATGCAACGGAGTACAATCGAAAGTTTGCTATTACAAAAGTTGGTGATGGAACATCTCCCCTCACACTGGTCGAGGCTGCATATGCCTCGGACCAGGCCTTTGTTGTCGAGTATTGTCTGCATAAAGCCAGATCCAACAAGTCTTTGGAGTCACTGTTCAAGTATTTAAATAGTTTCCGAGAGTCAATTCCCGAGCTAGCTGCATTTGGAGCTAGACAAGTCTACTCAAAGCAATTCCACGAGTTTGCTGGCTCATTCACAGGGAGGCGTTCTCTCAACTTCTTTGACCTAGAATCGTTGAACAAAGCATATAAGAAGGAAGTGAAGAAGCGTTCCCTTGACTTGACTGGCGATGAGATCTCATTTGAGCGTAGAAAGGATATCTTTGTTGCCGTAGTTGATGCTATTATCAAGAAGTGGAAATTGACCAAAGAGGAGATGAGGGTTGCTGTCATTGAGGAGATGAGAAATGCTCCATCTGTAGTGCAAGGACCTATGCTGCAGCAGCAACAGCAGCAGCAGGTACCTCGGATCAATCCTACTGAGGAAGAACTGAGTGATGTTATTGTGATCTGAGACATAACAAAAGGGGAAGAAAAATATACACAAATCGTTTAGGGATATAAATGCAATTAGATTACAATTATTTCAAATTGTATACCACCTAATCAACAACTTGCACTTCTAAATTCAATGTCGCTATCATGTCATCTAAGCTGTTCATCAAGGCAACAATTCTATTACTCAAAGCCTTCTTTCGACTCTTTACTTCATCATCTGAATGTGATTTAATATCATCTATACATGCCGCTAATGTATCAAGTTTATTACTAAATATACCAATCTTTGTTCTTAATTGTGGATATTGTTGAAATAATCGATTTGTTAATTCCTCCTGTGAAACTTGTGCTTGTGGTTGTGATTGTGAACTATTGCCATTTTTCATTCGGGGTGTTAGCTTTGTTGATCCATCTACACTCTCTAATCTAGCTCTTTCAATTAATACTTCAATCTGTTCTAATTGTTGATCGGATTTTACAATACGTACTTCTACCTTATCTAATTCATTCATAGATTTGCGGAGCTTTGGTGGTAGATAATCACCCACCCATATCAATTGAAGTATACCTTTATATCCTCTGTGTTTTGTATAGAATGCTTTTATGGTATCTTTTTGATATAGAAGGAGTGCAGTTGATAAAATGGTAGCCGTAGCTATAGATGCAGTTTTTATTGATGATGCCATATTCCGTTTCTTATATGTAGTATTCTAAACAATATCCTTCCAATTCAACTACTTATGTATGGTATATATCAACACTTCTATTGCAATACAAGGATACCAAAAATGAGCATATGATGTGAGTATTGAGTAAATGAAAACAGACAATGGTATAATATATAGAGAGAGAGGGATGACTATTGCTCACCGAAGATCCTTGATATATTAGCGATAGGAGAAGCATCATATCGTACGTTATTGCTTTTTGCATATTACATTCCACATGTAAGCATTTCAACAAATATTATGAGAGTTGCTTGAAAAATGACAACCACAAGTTGCTGAACAATATTATATGGCTGACGACTGACGGTGGCAAATAGTAGCACGATATTACAGCAAGTATACCATCAATAACAAATAGACAAAATGGTGAGTAATATGTGCGGTTTGCTGTATTCAGCTCAGTGTTATCGAATTTTTTTGATTTTCATTGCAAACAAAAATGCTCACATCTTATGCTCATCTTTTTCTCCCCCAACATTACAATTGTGTCCTCTCCTTATGATAACAGGCAGACACGGCGGCATTCTTTGCAAAGAAGAAGACAAAGAAGAAGAAGTTCAAGGCATTTAATGCTAATAAAATTGATGCATCTGCGGTAACAAACTTAGAAGTAAGTTGCACATATTATGTGTATTTGCACACTATTGTACTTATCCCAGCGCAAATGGTATAAGGCAAACACGGCGGCATTATTGTGCATTTGCATATCATATACATAATTGTTTATCTCACATATACCTTCTCTTATTTTTCACATACATCGATTGTGATGATAATTGACAGCATGTAGACGCACCTGAAATATCAGAAGATGTTACAACCTCATTGGGTGGACTAAGTGGATTGGGTAGTGCAGCACCAACACCCGGTGGTGGTACAGATGATAAAGCAAATACAGATGGCGATGATCAATGGGCAGATACATCCGGTGGTGGATGGGGAAGTAATACTAATAAAGCAACAACAACATCCTCGTCAGGACCAAAGGTTGCAGAATTATTAGATATGCAAGCATTAAATACAATGCGTTCTGCGCAAGACGATGTTGCAGAACGATTACGTATTGAGGAAACAAAAGCTGCATTAGCACGGGCCAAGGAGGGTATGGAGAAGGAGGCTGAACGATTAGTTGCTGAGAAGGAAGCTAAAGAAGCCAAGGCTGCTGCTCGTGCTAGTGGTTCTTCAATGGCTAGCGGTGCTAGTGGAGGTAAATGGGTACCAGCACATATTAGAAATGCAGGTGGTGGTTCCAGATTTGGCTCGGCAACGCGTGGTCCAGCAAGTATGGACGGAGCTGGTGGTTTTCAGAAATCAGTTGATATGGCGTCTGAAGAGCTCTTCCCTGACTTGGCAGATGCTGATAAGATAGTTGCCGATAAAGAAGCTGAATTGAAGAAGGAACAAGATCGTATGGCTGCTGCCTCGAGTGGTGGAGGGCCAACAATGGCACCGGCCGGATGGGGAAGTAGAATGGGTCCTGGCGGCTCTTCATCTGCACCTGTACAAAGAAAACCACTGAATTTAGCAACACCGGCTGAAAGAAAGCCACTCAAGTTAACATCAAAGAAAACAGAAGAGGTATCAACAACAGAGGAAGACAAAAAGGAGGAGAAGAAGGAAGAATCAACCCCAGTTGCAGAGGAAACTAAAACAGAAACTGCGGCACCTGCGCCAGTTGCTGCGGCACCGGTAGAAGATAAGCCAAAGAAGGTGCTCAAAAAGAAAAAGAAGAAGGATTTGTCAACATTTAAAGCCAAATAAGTATGTATGTGAAAGGGGGGATAATGGAGACTGTTAAGGGATTGTTATAAATTAAACTATGCCAAACCACGCATGAAGCCATCAACTGATAAGCCAGAGTATTCGCTTTCCGCTTTGCCATCATCTAGATAGCTTAGCAAGTTGTCACCTCCTGTATCACCCTGAGTAGATGATGCCGCCGCACTACTATCCCCACGACATGTAAAGATATCCAACAATCGATCAGTACCCATACTAAACATGGTCGAATTATCGCTATTCACGACAGCCTCGCTGGTAGCCTTTTTCCGTTGTTGCAATTTCATAATCTTCTCTTCGATCGTATCAGATGTGATGAGCCGGTAGACATTAACAGTCTTTGTCTGCCCAATACGATGTGCTCTGTCCATTGCTTGTAAATCTACAAAGGGATTCCAATCTGGTTCGAGGAATATTACCTTGTCGGCACCTGCAAGTATATATGTTAAGTAAAGGGAATGTTAGATAGACATCTGTGCACACATTTGTGTACAAATCCAAAGATCGTCAAATCTTACCAGTCAAATTCAATCCCAAGCCACCAACTTTGGTAGTCAATAAAAGGACTTTGATGTTGGCATCTTGATTAAACTGGTCAACAATCGAGTTCCGCTGATTGCTTGGAACTCTTCCGTCTAGTCTGAGATACTGTAATGATTGCATATGTGGTTCAAAGAGCAACCGTTCCACGATATCGAGACTTTGTGTGAATTGAGCAAAGATTAGGCATTTCGAAGAGTTACTCGCAGCTAGTTCTGGTGAATCCACCGCCTCGTCGTATGTGTCGTCAATTTCAAGGAAACTAAGCTCATTGCTGCTGTTGGTATCTGAGAGACTCTCATTCATATCAACCAAGAAGCCAGATTCGTCATTATCTGCGGCAGTAATCTCAGCCTCTGCAATCCCAGCATGTCGTAGTATATCATTTAGTGCTGATAACTTTCCAGAACTATCTAAACGAGTAAAAGAAGGTGGTATGTTACTGCTGGTGAGCTTCTTTGACGATTTGTTGGTGCTTTTCGATGAAAATAATGAATGGAGGAGAGGATGTGTACAAATCAATCTCAGCTGAAGAAGAGATGCAAGGACATTGCTCCCGAGCTTTGGAGGACTTGTGACATCATCCGATGATTGGTCTTCAATGTCAACAAGAGATTTATCCACCAAATCAAGAGCTTCCTTCATGCCTGATTGTTTCAGTGTTTCTTGATACATGATGTGTTGCTGCCTGCTGAGTAAACATGGCACATCGGTAATGATCTTTGGTGGCAATTCCTTGATAACTTGAGACTTTTCACGTCGAAGAACAAATGGCAGAACTTGTTGATGCAGGAGCTTCAAACACTCCATTCCTTGGTGTATGTCAGTCGCAGATGCATCAGATGATTGACTTTTAATTATAGGCTTGGCAAACTCTTTGAGGAATTGTGAATTGCTACCAAGAAAGTTGGGCATAAGAAAGTCAAATGTTGCCCATATCTCATTCACATTGTTTTGAATCGGTGTGCCAGTGAGAATAAGCTTGTGTTGGGCCTTTAAGCGTCTTGAAGCCTTTGCCGTAGCTGTTTTGGGATTCTTGAGGAGATGACCTTCGTCTAAGATGCACCAATTCCACAATACATTCTCCAACAGACTAATATCGTTTCTCAGAATAGAATAGCTAGTCACCACAATGTTACTCTTGTTCAAGTGTGTTTGCCATGCTGTTCTTCTTGTCTTGGGACTACCAGTAAAGTCAAATGGAGTGAATACTTCCTCACCTGGGAAGAATCGTCCTATTTCACTCACCCAATGTCCAACCACTGATGATGGACATATCACAAGAGACTTGCTGTTGTTGTTAGCTGCTGGTTTGTGATGAGAAATTGTCACTGCAATCAAGGCTTGCAATGTCTTTCCCAAGCCCATATCGTCACATAACGCTCCATTGAGATGCACCTCTGTGAGAAAATTTAGCCACGATATGCCCTCCATTTGATACGGTCTTAGTGTAGTGCCACTCTTTTGAAGATGGGATATCACCGTCTCTGGGAGGGTAACTGGCGGCAGAGGTTTGCCAAGGATCAGGTGACGAATAACATTGTTGGACACATTATGATCATCTTCTGATGTATTTGAATCTCCTTTGTCAATATAAGTTGCTGCAAGTGGCGCGATTCGTACTAGTATGGCAAACGCACTAGCTGCTATTCGTGAACACTCTGTAACTGTATCTGTCATCAAACGCATTGCTACTGGTAACAGGGTTGTGACGTAAGGTGCAACAAGGACTTCAAAATCGTGTAGCATTGACATTAGAAGTTTACATCCACCTTCTCTACCTTGATCATCTTGTAAGTTTGATAACATCGGTAGCAAGCATGGAATGACCTTGTCCATTGTTGCACAAAAATCAATTGCGCACAAGTTATTGATGGAGGCACATGCCTGATCCATTAGTACTTCATCGTCATCACTTTTGCAAGCAACATGAACCGTTGAAGTTATGAATGAATCGAGTACAATCTTGAACGATAAGCAATCTTTTGACATGGCTTTGGAAATGATCTCAAGCATGCAGATGGAATCATGTAGTTCTTCCACTTGAGGTGTCTTATCATTTAACAATGGTGATAGTCTTGACCAAATGGGAGACAGGTCTTCTAACTTTTGAGAGGAGCCTTTCACGAGTAATTTGATGACATGTTCTGCAGCTTTAGATGGACCAGATGACTTGACATCTCTACTACATGCCATAGCACATACATTATCAATGAGCTTATTTGTAGCCTTTTCGTGCGTGGGATTATCAGAAAAAAATGATACCAACTTTGCAATGTACTGACATGTTTCAGCTCTTCGAGGCTGAGATTCTTCATTCTTTAGTGATGTCATTAGAGCACGAATCAAAGGAGTTACTTTTGGTGGTAGATTTTGGGCACCACAAGCTACCAACGCACCTGATATTATAGCTGATAATCTCATTGAAGCCTTGGTCAATGATGATTGATTGGATGATTTGTGTAATTCATCAAATGAGATCCCTTTCTGAGTGAATACTTGTTGCCATAGTTGCACTACTTCTTTGGAAGTACAATTCTTTGAAGAATCTAACAACAGTGCAAGTCCATTATCACATAGAGCTTGTACTCTGATGTCGTCTAGTACTTCGTGGTCTTCGAGGAGAATGCATATTGGAGGTCTCTCAAATGTATTTATCATGTAGGGTAGATATTGTATGAATGAGTGGTGGTCATGATTGATATGCTGTTCCTCTGTCTTGGTTAATGATGTTATACAAATATGAAGTAAGTAGCCTGCTTCACATTGACATAGCCAGGGTGATTGAATAGTTAAATGGATAAGGCTTGAAAGTATAGTAGGCCGTTCCCTTGCATAAATCTTTGCATAAAACTCTGAGAGCGCTTGTGCTGATGTAAGCTTGGAGATGAATAAGTTGTCTACTTCACCATCATGTCCGATGACACCACTTGAAACAGGTACCCGTGAGAGACTATTGTCTAATCTAATAATACCAAAGTATCGAAGTGTCATCATCGTGAAATAGTCATCAATATAGGCTTTGGTTCCATTTGATTGTGTCAACATAGCTAGGGCATCTAATATAGCATGCCAAGCTTGATTTCGCTTGTTTAAAAGCTCTCCTCTGGCTGGGTCTGATGAATCATCATTTCCGTTTCTTATATGAATGTATTTACTCATGAAGAAAGTTTCATATAGGTTGTTGAGAAGACCACACAGTGTGGAGGTACACTCATTGATTGCAGTGGCATTACTACAAGAATCAGGTTCAAGAAAGGCCTTTACAATTGATGGAGCCACCAGCCGTAGAGCTTGGAAGCAAGATATTTTGATATTGTTTGAATCATCGTCAATAAAACCTGCTAGTCTTTGTAGCAACGAGCCAAGAGAGTGTGATGCTTGCCCTTCTTGTAGACAAGATATAAAGTTTGTGCAGTCTCGTGTTAATAACTCAGCGAGTAAATGTAATAGATCTGGAGCACATGAAGATAGACCTGCCCTGATTGACATGATTGCATCCCATAATGGCTTGGAACACTCTTTTACGATATCAATATTGTGATGAAGACTTTCCTCTATGAGTAAAGAGTGTCGTAAAACTTGTGCTGCACCTGCTCGGTTGTCATCACTCGCATCAGAAAGCCCTCGAATGGATTGTAGGATGATTTTATAGATTGGAGATTCATGCCTTGTGTTCTCATTTGTTGTCAGCTGAAGACTTGATTGTACTACTGATAGTGGACGAATGTTTGTCTCAATATCTAAAGCTGCTTGCACATTTCTGTTTGACGAATGGAATAGTAACATGGCAATGTTATACTTCCATGCTAATAATACTCCATGACGAATCTCCCATCCATTATTACGTCTCATTGTCTCTGTGATGCGATATTGTCGAGTAAATAATTGCAATAACAAGTCATGTGTCGATGCAATCGTCTTGTTATCTGCAGCTTCCAATAATATCGCAATAATTTGAGCAGCCATTTCTCTAACAGGTGCTACAATGGCTCCGCTGATAATATCATCATCCATATCATCATCATCATTTTTATCATTCTGACTGTAGTCAGTACCTGAAAAATCTGAAAACTGATCTAATGACAAGATACAGACACATCTTGCTAATATATCCTGTGGCCATCTACCAAACTTCTTCTTGTTGTTCATCAGTGCTCTATTTGGTGGTGACTGGTGAACTTTCCAAGCACGGAGTAATGCCAATGTACCTAATAATGCACCATGACGGACAGTCCAATCAGGATCAAATGTTCTATATGCCAATTCGGAGCCTAATAATGTTTGTGGATTACGATGTCTAGCCCTTTTATTATCATTCGATGTTGTACCATTTACTGTTGTTGAACGCTTACTTTCTAATACTAGTAATGCCCGTATACTAATAGCTGGAGTTTTCATCTTGTGTTCCTCTGGCTCATCACGTCTGCGTTTCTTTGACTTTTTACCAGTCTTCTTCTTGATAGTAGCAGTAGCTTTAGATGACGTTTGCTCTTCATTCTTCTGCACTGGCAGTAAGTCATCATCTTTAACAAGTACTTGATCATCGCCATCTCCAGCAACAATTTTAGCACTTAATATCCCACCAAGACCAAGACGTCGAGCCAATATCTTTCTCTGTAATGCAACACGTTTCATTAAGAATGATTGTTGTTGTAACTCCTTCCCCTTGGTTGTATCTACTTTCTGCGCCGTTGATGATTCTTTTACTGCAGCTGCATCTAGATTATGCAAAGCCTCTTGTTCACGTATATATTCACTAGTTTCACAATCCCAATCATCATCATATTGTTCTCCAGATGATGATAATAGGAGTCTACCCTTCTCCGCTACAATATCCAATTGGTTTTTAATATGATGATTATCTTGTTGTGATACATCATCATCCGATTGTTCTTTTGCTGACTTGAGTGATATTGTTGACTTCTCTTGTGTATCATTGATTGGTTTGTGTAGATCATTCACACTAAGCCATAATAATACATCTTCATCACTTACTTCCATACTATTATCATCATTATCATCATCACCCTCAAAGAAGTGCCGTCGATCCTCCAACGGTAAACATCTCGCAACATGTTCTAATGCCAAAGCACAATTTGTACGAGTTGACCAATTACTATCAAATAATCCAGATGTTGGTCTGTTATCTTTCTTTTTCTTTGACTTTTTACTACGCTTCTTCTTTTTGCCTACATCAACATTATCATCTGTTGTGGTATTATTATTGATATTGCCATCACCACCGACTAGTCTACCAATTAGATCCCATATTATTAAACCTGGATTAATGACATGAGTGGCGGTAGTAACTTTATCACTGCTATTATTATCCTCACTGATACCATCATTAGATGGTGCATCATTATCTTTTTCTAGATTATGATTTATTGCAACACCCGTACAACAAGAAGCCGCATATCTACCAAGCAATATCGATGCACGTGAGGCATGGGATGGTGTGCCCTCTCGAATTAAACGTAGGAGACGATGTACGTGTGGTGGATGTACTACTACTCCTTCCATCTCTAGATATCAAATAGTAGGTTAGTACACAAAGCCAAAAGTTAGAGAGGTATCCTTTTATATCTTCAATGATACGACGATTGGTATTACCTCAGAGTATTATAAATCGAAAGGAGCGTTAAATTCTGGCCTAGATGATACGCTTTTAGTATATGGAACTAAATAATAGGAACTCTCAACTCAACCAAACGTTGCAATTGCACAAAGGCAGCCTTTATATGGGCATAAATATTAATATCGCCAAACTGCGTGATGGGAACCAAACCCCCAACCACTTTTTGAGGTTGGAAGGCCACAGAAAACACGCGTCAAGTATGCCGATGCATGCCAAGATCAACCGCCCTTTTGCCGCCTCTTCTTCACCACTACCATCTCTAAAAGAAGGGGAGTAGTTGTTTGATCGATGCTCAATAGCGTGCGTCATCATTGTGGTGGCTGCTACTATGTATGTAGCATAAAATAACAATTCATACCACAACATATGATTGCAATCATAGCAATACTGCAATACTACTCTATATTACTCTATCGTCTAGAGTCAACATACTACTGCAATAGATAATTATTGTGTTTGTGATAGTACAATATTTTAATGAATGACGGTGGTGGCGGCAACGACGCGTATATATCAGCAATATAGTAGTCATCGTCGTCTTATGATGTAGCATACCATCGTCGACGATAACTATTCCTCCTACATCATATACATGATTATCATTCGATTGATAGTAGACGGTGCGGACGGCAAAGAGCGCAATGATTTAGAATTATTAGAATGTAGGTCGGCACGGGGTACAGACTTGATATTCGTCGTCGTATCTTATATGCACAAGAATCTGTGGCCCAGTGGCGTCTTTTAGAGGCATAATACACGGATGATATCTATATAGAACTTGGTACTACGGCGGATTATGTTGTATCCTTAGACGTTGGGATCGTTCGTTGAGGTATGGATAGATGTGTAGAAGATATATGTGTAGAAGAACTGTTTGTGTTAGAGGTGTAGTAGTTAAGATGTTAGGGATTGAGTTGCATGATAGAAGAGGTAAGTTATTTGTTTGCTATGTCTGTATGTATATTCGTATTCGTATCGTCACGTCTCACACATATCGTATACATATATGAATCGACACAGTTATGTTTGTATCATCTCTTTAATTTTATTTCTATAGCAGGATACGATATCTATATCAAGTAGCTGAGGATTAGTTTAGTATCAGATTAGTATAGTATCAGAACAGTTAGTACATCTATGCACCGCCTGGTGTCAGAGAGGACTCATTCCCATAGGGAACTACCGTAGCGCGTTATGTGTGCATATAATGTGTTCTTCTTCAAAGAGTGTAAGTCAGTTTCGGTACACCGTAGCTCGCCTGACAAGTGTGTGTTTATCGGTTGAGACCTTATCTGCATCTACTATGAATTAGAGACTGGGAGTATGTCATCAAAAGTAACATTAGTGGAGGAGATATATGATTCCGGTAAACTCTTTTCACACTGTTGTTTTTGCAGCGTGAGTCTGCATGTTCCAATACTATACTACACAGAGGCAGATAGTTGATTATTGCTATTAGTTTGACAAACATTTATCACTAGTAAGTTGTTACATATAACCTTTCATCTTTGTTGTTCACTCTGTACATGTCTCACATATATATAACATCTAAATATCATTTCTCTTGCTACTTCTCAACGTACGATCAGGGCTACCAGCTTTCTTCTTCCTCTTGTGAGCTCGACGATGAATGATATGAGCAGCTGCAGAGTTCATACCTGTTGGATTAAGTTGAGGGTTGTCTAAAGCATACAGATTCATTCGAGTCTGGTGCAAGCCACTCTTCAATACCTCTCGACCATCCATGCCATGTGCTTGAGCTAGCTTTGCTATCTGACCATACATCTGCTTGAAGTCATTGAAGCAATCACCAGTCTCAGTAATGTCCAAGTCCGAGTCAGCTATTGAGTTAATAGCACAGCTCATGTCAGCATCCTGAGTAGATTCGAGAGCAGTCGCCTGCTGTGATGGGACCATGTAGTCACTCTGGCTACCCATAACTTGGCTACAACCGAACATATTAGGTTGTAGCATAGCTGCTTGAGGCACATGGGGTAGCTTTTCATCTGCATCTTCCATTGGAATATCAAAGCAAGCCTGTTCAGACTGCTCCGAGGAAACATGTCGAACTTCCTCCTTGCCTCGTTATTGGTCCATGCACATGCAAGCAGCATTAGACCATTGTCTGAGCATATTAGATTCTCTCTACCGGTCATATCTCGAGCTTGTTCCAATGGACTACAAGTATCATCACCGAGATCTGCCATGAAGACCTCCTCCTCTTCAATACTAGAAGAGTTGTTGACCCTCTTATTCCTCTGTTTGATTGTAATAAGTCCAGATGATACATCAGCAAATAAGCAGACAAATGATATGTCTGGATCATTTCTTAAATCTGCAAGAAGACGATCGGCAGCAGTTACATGGGTAGAGTTTCTGTTGGAAGTTTTAGTGCCTGCCGTCGACAAGAATAGATCATTCTTATCCTTTCTCATGAGGTGATGCATCTGTTGCCAGTTCAATCTATAGCCAGTCCTATCCTTAACTAAACTACCAGTAGCAGTGGCAGATATTTTGGCAGTTCGAGCATCCTTAACTAATTCCAATTCATCCTTGGGTAAAAACTTAGATCGAATACCCAAATGTAATGGATTGATATGCATATGCCCACAGTGCCGTAAATTTCCACCTTGTTGATGAGGTACAAACCATCTTTTTAACTTTTCACACCAATACACTGTGAATCGAACTTTACAAGTGATGGCTGGATCATCATCGTCGTCTTCCTTTACTACCTTTTTAGTTTTCTTCTTCCGAGGTATGGGAGCTAGCTTTGGGTTCCTCACACTATCACGGGTCTTCTTTGCATTATCCTTTTTGTTCTGCTCTTCATAATGATACCTCCCCTTGATACATTTAAATATAATTGCCATCATGCCCTCTTGATATTGAGCTTGCACCGTAAATCCAGCAGCATGGCACATTCTAACAAATATACCATGAATATTATCCTCTCGGAAAGAGTCATCATTCTTATTATACTTCTGTGGTAGGAAGTAGCAGGTACTATCATCTCTTTTACCTTCTTTTGGACGGCTTTTATTGTGGCCAACAGTCTTAGAGAAGTCAAAACTTTGGGTGTATCGTCGGAGAGAGATGTTGCAACAACCAGTTGCAAAGGACCCGATGTCCATGTTTTGGACTCATTCTGAAGAGATTGTAGTTGTCGGAGGGCATCAGCAAAAGTAGGCATTATTTGTATATTATCTTATATAATGAATTAGATATATGTGTATCAAATAGGAGTATTATATTAGGCACTGAACATAAGATGTGTCATGTGCACCGACTTTGTTTTTTTATGCCTTGTCATTTTTTTATGAGAGTCTAGTAGGGATACCACTTACTAGTGAGTGATTTGGCGATATTAATATTTATGCCCATATAAAGGCTGCCACCAGTCGTCACCGTACTACACAAATTGATATTATATCACTAAACCTAATCAGTAAACTATAATATATTTATATTAGCGCGCTTTCTACAACTAATATCAATCGATTTTCACTTTAAAAGTATTAGAATGGAAACGCATAACGACTGTGCTCTCCGATGCTGACATTCTAGAAAATTTTATGAGATACACTGATACAATCTCTTTGGACTTTGGTTTATGTCATGTATTGTTACTACTCAATTATCAATGTCTCTAGATATCGTATCTTGTTGTTAGCGGTCTGAAATTTGTAGTAATAACAACACGGTCATCCTACCATCCTTTATCTTTGCTTTTGATACTCTTCGTTAGGGTTAGGGTTCACAAACTTTATTTAAGTACGTAATCACATCATAAATCAGACCCTATAATCATAAAGTATCAGACTCAAACATTTATGATGACGAGCACATTCGATAGTTGCAAAGACGGTGCATCAAAAACAAATGATGATGGTGTATGCGAGGTGAATAATATGTTACACAACATGAGCACGGCTGATAATCGTGATAAAGAGAGTAGTGATAGCAAGACGGCATCAGTATGTGCCAATTGTGGTAAGGAGGGTAGTGATATCAACAACACATGTAACAAATGTAATATGGTTAAGTATTGCAATGCTGTATGTAAAAAGAAACACAAAAAGAAGCATAAGAAACAATGCGAGGAAAATGTTAAACTTGCTGTTGAAAGACGTGACGACAAACTTAAACAAGTTACGGAAGAACTTGATGAGATGTTATTCAAGCAACCTCCACGATATGAAGATTGTCCTATTTGTTTCCTACGAATACCAACTCTAAACTCGGGCTGGAGATATATGTCATGTTGTGGAAAAGTTATTTGCAGTGGATGCTCTCATGCACCTGTGTATGACGATCAAGGCAATGCACTTGATAATCAAAAGTGTCCTTTTTGCAGAGTTCTAACGCCTTTTACATATGAGGAAGCAATGAAAAGGGAAAAGAAACGTATGGAGGCTAATGATCCTATTGCAATCTACAATCAGGGGTGTTACTATGCAGGAGGGTTACGCGGATATCCACAAGATTATACCAAGGCATTAGAACTATATCATCGGGCATCAAAACTCGATCATGCTGAGTCACATGGTACTATTGGTTATTGCTATATGTATGGTGACGGAGTAGAAGTTAGCCCGCATATGGCTTCACTTTATTTTGAAATGGCAGCTATGATGGGAGATGTAGCGGCACGATACAATCTGGGTATTGAGGAAAAGATTAAGGGCAGCATGAAAAGGGCAGTGAGGCACTTCATGATTGCAGTGGAGGGTGGACATTCTCAATCTCTTGATCAAATCAATGCGTTGTATAAAAACGGGCATGCAACAAAAGACGATTATATGAGGGCATTAAAATCATATCAAGTATACTTGGGAGAGATTAAGAGTAGTCAGAGGGATAAAGCTGCTGCGGCTAATGAGGAGTATCGATACTATTAAGAACATCCAGCGAGTTTTGAAAGGATATGCTTTGGCAGTCTCTTTCAAGTTCAAACGATAATAACAAGGCTAAAGATAACTTCGATAATAACAAGGCTAAAGATGGTATCATTTTTCATTGACTAATCATCCCTGCCGCAACTTCTGAGGATTGTCGTTATGGGAATACACATTACTTCCGTCATTTTACCCTACCTAGGTAACTCCACCACCTTTTAAGTCCTCTTCCTCCGTTCGGTAAAATTAAGAGCAAGTATTCTGTCACCGGACCACACCATTTGATACATACACTAAACTGATCTGTAGCTTATTATATTGACATTAAACGGGCTTTTATATCTAATGCTCTTCAGCATATTAGAATAGACCTAATGTACGTGCTCTAATCTAAGTTCTAGCTGTCATTTCAGAAAATTTATGAGAGTTGAGATTTTGAGATGAGTTACTGAGCGAGGTTGTCGGATATGTTCAATAGGTGATGTAAAAGCGATATATCAATGCGTTACTATTGCAGGCTCGTCATCTTGTTGTTCGTCTTCTTTATATCATCTCGGGTATATTCGTTTTCTACTAACCCGTCTGTAGTAGTAACTCCAAGGATCAGTTTATTGCAATTGAATGCACAACAACAACTTCATGAAACAACTTCAACTTCTACTAAAAACAAACCACTTCGTAAAGTATCAGCAGTAATACTATCGCCATTAACTATAATATCAGCTACAATGCCAATTATACCGGCTACTGATTTAGCACGAACGTGTATAGGCATATATCTAGGTAAGATACCATGTATGAATCTGTTCTGATAACTTTCACTGATCTATCGGCAACTAACACACATCTGATATTATTAATGTGTCTACTTGTTATTACAGCCAGACGTATATCAAATAGTGGATTAAGAAAGAAGTCATTGAATAAAGAAGGTGCCTTTGCTGCATTTATAGTTGCATCATTATCATTAGCAACGTCATGGAGAAATGGTATTACATTACTATCATTTTATTGGACATCAAGTAAATTAACAAGAGTTGGATCAAAGATTAAAGGAAAGTTAGAAGAGGGAGTTACCGAAGGTGGTGAAAGAGGTAGTTCACAAGTATTCGCTTGCTCATTAATTGCAGTTATATGTGCATGTATTAGAAGAGTATTGGTAGGAAGAGATGGTGCTTTACTAATCGGTGGAGATGTTATATCTTCTTTGTCACCACTATCCTTGGCATTATTTGGAGATCAGTTAACACTTGCCTATGTTGCCTTCTTTGCCTGTTGTGCTGGAGACACATGGGCATCAGAATTGGGAATTCTATCAAAGAGTCTACCACGGTTAATAACAAAGCCTTGGAAAAGGGTGCCCCCAGGGACGAATGGCGGAATGTCACTTGTTGGAACAACAGCTAGTGCAGCGGGTGGTACCTTAATGGGAATTATACACGGCTTGTTTGTACCGGGAGGTATAGCTTCGATACTGCCTTTTATATCTTCATCAATAACACCAACACAATATGCAAGAGAGATAGTAGTTTTATCATTTGTTGGATTCATGGGTGGTTTAGGCGGATCATTGATAGATTCATTTCTAGGTGCTACCATCCAAGCTACCTATTATGATGACGAGACTAAACGAATAGCCAAACGAGGTGATGGATATGCAACTAAACAGATTAGTGGCTTTGGTTTCCTATCGAATGAAATGGTCAATGTTGTCTCTACTGCTTTATCGGCTTTGATTGCGGCCCTAATTGCAAAGCCTATACTTAGTTGGATATGATAATTTATATGAACCTAAGGCTGTATATTGCTCTGTATTCGGGATAAAGAATGAAGATATATACCGCTTAACTGCTCTGTATATCTATGCTCCGTATATTACACACCACTCCACTATTCATCCTCGACCTCCAATGAAGAGGAGGAGTAAAGAGGAGACCTCCATCATTGTGTGGCGCCGGCCAGACGAAGATATTGTGTTCGCAAATTTTTAAATCTTCAAAGTCAAACACAACATCACTTCCTTCTCTCAGTGTAGGCAATTGCAATAGTACTAATTGGATATAATATTGATATTGATATAGCCATACGACTATCTTCAGATAAGACACATAACATACACACCACACCTCGGCCTTTTTGTTTTTCAGTATACGACATACATACCTACTTTAAAATGATGAAATCCACATTCCACCAACATGAACATCAGCTGTTCTTCTTCACTGTTGTCATCATGCTATTATCAACAACAAGGAGGGCATTTGCCTCAAGCGCGGCAGCAAAACGTTTAACAGTTGATACTATTAATGATAATTTAAAAACAATGGAGTATGCCGTCCGCGGTAAAATCGCAATAGAAGCTGAACGAATTACACAGGAACTTTCTACAGGCAAACAATTTGATGGATTTGATCATATCATCTTTACCAACATCGGAAACCCGCATGCAGTTCAACAAAAGTCAATTACATGGCCAAGACAAGTCATGTCATTATTGCAATTACCTGATGCTATTGGTATCGATCATCCTAATGTAAAATCAATGTTCCCACAGGATGCTATTGATAGGGCAAGGGAAATGAAAGCAGCAATGGGTGGATGCGGCGTAGGAGCATATACAACATCCAAAGGTGTTAGACAATGGCGTGAAGACGTAGCACATTTCATAGAACAACGAGATAATGCAGAAGCTGGTAGTATTGATATTGAGAATATATTTTTAACTGCAGGCGCTTCCGAGGCGATAACAATGTTAATGACGGCACTGATCAAAGACTCGAGTTGTGGTATAATGACACCAATACCTCAATATCCACTGTATAGTGCAACACTTGGATTGTTAGGTGGACATCAAGTAGGATATTACATTGATGAGAATAAAGGCTGGGGATTGAATATGGAAGAATTAGAACGATCAATTACAGATGCCAAAGACAACGGAATCAATGTGGTAGCTCTAGTTCTGATAAATCCTGGAAATCCTACGGGAAGTGTTCTATCAAAGGATGAAGTGAAAGATATTGTATTGTTCTGTGCAAGAAATAACATTGTACTGCTGTCAGATGAAGTTTATCAGGAGAATGTATATCGCAAAGGAGATGAATTCTTCAGTTCAAGACGTGCTGCTGATGAATTGGGTTTGATTGAGAATGATGGTATTCAGTTAGTCTCTTTTCATAGCGTGTCAAAGGGTGTATTTGGTGAATGTGGCCAAAGAGGAGGCTACATGGAAATTGTGGGAATTGATTCTGATGTGGTTGACATAATCTACAAACTTGCTGCAAGTAAATTGTGTTCGAGTGTATCTGGTCAAGCAATGGTGAGCTTGATGGTTCGAGGACCTAATAAAGAAGACGTTTCATATGAATCTCATGAACAGGAGAAGAAGGCAATCTTTGAAGGGTTGAAAGATCGTGCATCAGTCTTGAGCAACGGTTTAAACAACATTCCTGGTTTCTCATGTCAGCCTGCCACTGGATCAATGTATTGCTTTCCTAGTATTGAAATGCCTCCAGGTGTGATTAAAGCAGCACAAGAGTCAGGCATGTCTCCTGATACAATCTACTCATTAGATTTATTGCAATCAACTGGTATTTGCGTGGTACCTGCTTCGGGGTTCGGCCAGAAAGAAGGACGATCAGGCTTTAGGACTACATTTCTATCACCCGAGACAAAAGATGTAGTCAAGAGGATACAGAATCATTATGAGCAGTTTTGTTCAAAGTATGCCTAATTAATTGAGGATAATTAAACAGGGAGGTGCTAGCATTAAAGATAAATTGTTATCTTTTACATAACCCACTACCATTTATTAAGCCCTTGTATATGAAACATCATAATAGCGAATATCAACGGGTCTTCCTTTACTTATGCTCCACTTCTGAAATGCTATCTGGTCGGTTTGACTTGGTACTAGGAATGTTGCAGTTCTTTGCCTACATTCAATCTTATCTTTATTCACCACGTTGTAGATTGAGATTGTTTCGATCTCCTTTACTGATAATGGTGGAATCTGCGCATTTGGATTGCCCTTTTGGGATGGCGTCACGACCTGTCTCACATACTCACTGCATACAAACTTATCAGGTGACGTTATCGCTTCAGCTTTTCTTTTTATTGCAAGGATATCAACTGATATCAGATTATCGGTGCCGCTATTGCTCGGTGGAGCCAATAGACAAGAGTATCGGTTAGGTGTTGCAATGGGAGTATCAATGACGGAATAATCGCCCATAGCGGCTTTTGCTATTTCTTTTGCATTGTACTCTCTGTCGGCAATTACATTCTCATCCTGTCCATTGATAAATCTTGCTTTATAAACTAAATCATTGTGATCTTTAATTTCTGACTGCACTGCATTATTATATCCCGACTCTCCCCCAGTGAATAGTTGAAACCTTTATATTTAAATGATAATTGATTGATTATTGTTTAAAGAATTAGGTCAGTGAAAATAAGGTACATTTTACAAAGGTATTTGTATACTATATGCTTACCCGCAAGGTGCTATAATATCAGCAGTCTTTGATAATACATTCCAACTCCCTTGAAATGAAGATGGATAGAATATATCAGGTACTTCCAATCCATATGATGGAGCAGCCAATGAGTTTTCTACTGAACGTTCTTCTAGTGAGTTTTGCAACTGAGTAATTATATCCTCTTCAGCATTTACAGATTGTGGTATCAAAATTGAAGATAATGCAGCTATTTGTGATAATACTTTTCGTCTATCACTTGATAATATATCATTGTAGTCCCCTTCCTTATTAGCCACATCATCAATATCAACTTTGATACTTCGAGTTGGTATCTTGTTGATACTCCGAGATTGAGAGCTGAAGGCCGCCGCTGCAGACAATATTGCAAACAATATAATATACGACAGATGTATCATTATATAATATACTATTTATAATGTAAACACCGCCATAATACCTCCTTACTCTCTTCTATCTTCTGATGATGATGTACCTAATTTGACGGCCGTTCAATCGCCTAAAGATCGCTTTCTATTCACTCTCCCCCCGTACAATGATGTCATTATTATTTGCATTGCAATGAATATGGTAGGCAAACTAATGCTCCTTTATATCTCATCGGCCAGCATCCGTTATGCGATCGGTAGGAATGGTTCATGCTTTGCATCGGCTTTCTTGTCTAATAATGCTCCATCATTGGTGCCGCCATTAGCGGTATCCTCTTCATCATCAATTTCACCCATCACTCAAACATCAAAACAATGGAGACAACAACCATCAATAAGCAGTAGTAATACTGCAAGGTTCATGTCTACGGATGCACCTCCTGCTGAAGAAAAGACTGAGGAAGAGAAGGCTGCAATCAAGGCAGCTCGGGAGGAAAGAAAGTAAGTATATACACATGTGTGCATATCATATGCACATTGCAAATTATATGTTCGTTGCTCAGTATATCTATCTCTACTATTATGTTCAGGGCTAAGAAGGAAGCAGAAAAGGCAGCTAAAGCTGCAAAGAAGGCAGCTAAAGCAGCTGCTGAAGAGGAAGCAAATCGTATCGATGAGGTAACATATCTCTCAGAATCGGAACAAGAATCATATCCACCCATGGGTGATATGTCAATTGTAATGTCTCGTAGTCGATCGGGTAGGAACTTTGTCAATGTTAATGACATTGGTGGTTCTTCAGAAAGTGATGGTGTAAAGTATGGACCAGAATCAAAGGTATGGTTACGTGGACGTCTCAATTCAATCCGTGTCAAGGGAGGATCCTGTTTCCTAGTATTACGTCAAAATTCATTCGATACGATACAAGCATGTTACTTCAAGGATAAAGAAAATCCAGAACAATCAGCCAAAATGATCAAGTATTTAAAAACACTCACTACTGAAAGTATGATAGATTTAGAAGGTACGGTATCACCTGCCGAAGTACGCAGTTGTTCAATCCAAGATGCTGAATTGGTTATTAATCGGATACATTCTGTATCTAATGCTGATGCCATGCTCCCCTTCTTAGTTGAGGATGCTGCTCGAAGTGAGAAGGAGGTGGAGGAAAGTCAGGGTACTGAACGACCATTTCCTCGTCTTGGACAGGAGTTACGTTTAGATAATCGTTGGTTGGATCTGCGTGCTCCTGCCAATAATGCAATTATGCGTATCCAATCGGCGGTGTGTCAACTATTTCGTGAATCATTATACTCCCAAGGGTTTGTGGAGATTCATACACCCAAACTTATTGCTGGTGAGAGTGAGAGTGGAGCAGGTGTGTTCACTACCGATTACTTTGGTACGACAGCATGTCTTGCCCAATCTCCACAACTGTATAAGCAGATGGCTATTTCTTCTGATATTGATCGTGTGTTTGAGATTGGGCCAGTCTTTCGTGCTGAGAATTCCAATACTCGTCGACATTTGTGTGAATTTACTGGATTGGATCTTGAAATGGCTATTAATGAACATTACATGGAGACGTTGGAGGTGGTGCATAAGATGTTCAAGCATATCTTTGAGAATCTAGAGACACGATGGGCACGTGAATTAGAAGTTATTAGAACTCAATATGAATCTGAACCCGTAACATTTACCGATGAGCCATGTGTACTACACTGGCCAGAGGCAATGGATATCCTTCGTGATAAAGGCTTTGATATGGGTGATGGTTTGGGAGATTTAACTGGTGCTCAAGAACTTGCACTGGGGGCTGCGGTTAAAGAAAAGTATGGAACAGACTTCTTCATGCTTGACAAGTACCCGTCAAGCATCCGACCATTCTACACTATGCCAGATCCTGAAGATGATAACTTCTCCAACTCATATGATATGTTCATCCGTGGACAAGAAATTTGTTCAGGTGCTCAACGATGCCATGATCCTGAATTGGTAACCAAGATTATCGAGAGTAAGGGAATTGAAGTTGGTGCTGGATTAAAGACATATATTGAATCATTTAGACATGGTGTTAGTCCTCATGCGGGTGCCGGTATTGGATTAGAAAGAGTGGTATTCTTATATCTCGGTCTTGACAATGTTAGAAAAGCGTCAATGTTCCCACGCGATCCTAATAGATGTAGTCCTTAAAAAAGGGGGATACAGGGTGAGAAAGGGAATGTGTTTATAGTTGTGCACGTGATATGATCGCGGATAACTTTACTAAAGTTACTTTTATCTTACGTAATATGGTAGACCATATTAACTACTTCAACCGCATCCTCTTGGCAGTTTGTGGAGGAGATTCATGTATCGTTGGTACAAAACAGAAAGTTTTAGAACAACGTTTTAGGGACGGCTTTACTTCTTTTTTATCTCGATCTTCGTGCCTTACTGAACCATCAACAAATAAACCCTCCTCATACTCAAGCATACCGTCTCTCTCCGACGCTGCCACTGATAAACTACTAACACTACTAGCATCACAGAAATTATTCGTCATGACACTGTTTAGTTTCATATATGATATTCTATCCAGCAAATCACCGAGTTGCATTGGATGGATTGTTTGATTAACATCTTCGATTTGTGTCGGAGTCGGACACGGACGAGGAGTTACCGCGGTGGTAGTATCCAATGACTTCTCCTGTCGTGGAGGGGTGGTACTTGGAGTGTTTGGTAATAATGGCATCGTTGGATAGTAATTATGCGGTATGAAATAATAAAGTAGTGTAGTAGAGTAGCTACTGCAATGCTAGCTAGTGAAGAAAAATCCCTAACTCACCACCGCACAAGTTAAGGCTAAATCGCACTCAGGTAGCTTCTCAAATAAGTCAGAGAGAACTCCATAGAAGTCACTGATGAGACAGTTCTGACGTGTGAATAACGAACGACTACGACAACTTCTCAAAACGACACCAATACAGGTACAATGATTCTTTGTTGGGATGGGGATTTGGTCGATTGGCATCTCTCTCTCTCATAATACAGGCTGTAAATCATTGCAACACAACCACACATTATACATTTCTCCAACTACAATCGACGAGAACAAGACATCTACTATCAATGTATACATCTACTTCGACAAACATCATGCCTTCACCAACATCATCGCCGCCCACTACTACTACTAAACAAGGGGTATCTCAATCTCCATTCGATTCATTTGACTTTGATGATGAGCTACCTGGTATTATCGATTACGACCGTCATGGACATGCTTCATCTGCAATTATATCAGTATCTAGTAGTAGTAATAGCAGCATCAGCAGTGATGTACAACAGCAGCAGCAGACCTTGGTATCCTCGCCATTCATGCTCGGCGATTACACCGAGAAGGAGCACTTTTTACCATCCACTAGTATCCTACGGAATGAAGTGTTGGAGTTGTACCTATGTAAAGAGATTGATACAGATGTATCATATGATAATGGTAACCAGCAGCGGTTTGCATTTCGTTGTATCCATTGCAAGAATGCTACCAACCGAGTGGACATGGCAGAAATTCATCCAAAGGTATGTATTAGTGCATATCATGTGTTAGTTGGTTCATCATATGCATAATAACATATGCTGCATATATATTTATCTAATACGATTTCTATACTCTTTAACCGTTGTATTGTTTGGCTTATCTCCTACTCATCCGCAGGTAAGACAAATTGTTTTGTTTGTTTGTTGTTTTGTTGAGGTATCTTTTTATACCTCTTTTGTACAATGCAATTCGTATATATTATCTGTATCGACATATAGTATCTAACTTCTCTATCTCTTATATTTATATCTATTTGTATTGTTATGGGATTGTTTATCTTCATCAGGTAAGAAGTGCATTACATATTAGAGGTATCCTCTCAATATGTGTATGAACTATTGTATATATTCCTCGTCTTTGGATAAAGTGGTGTTTGTTTGTATTCACATACTCGTGAATCTCTAATTAAACTTATATCTCTTACTTTATATCTATATTTGATGTGTATGATGATACTGTTCCTCTTCTTAATATCAGGTAAGAGGGTTATCATTATTGATTAATGAATTTGTTGAGTATCCTCTATCACATATTGCTTATTATCAATCTCTCTCCTCTTTTCTTTATTCAAATATTACAGTCTCTAATAGAAATTCGAAGAGCCTTTCTCAACTTCCAACTAATTCACGTTCCAAAGTGCACGTTCATACCAACTAGTATCCGTGAAGGCTATGACAAATACACTTCACATGATTATGATGTGAAACATTATGAAAAGTACAGGGGATGTGGGGAGAAAGATTTTTGCCCATTGGTATGGAAGACCTCTGCCATTCGTCGAGGATTACGAGATGCATGTAGTGGTGAGGCAGGTATCGTTTACCATCCCAAGCTAGGGATTGACCGTCCAGACCAAAATAGTGATAAGGAAGATGAAGATGATGTATCCGTGATTGGGGATGAGGAAGAAATAGAACAGACAATATTTGATTTGATGAAAGAACTACACGAAGATACATTCACACCTATTGTGAAAGTGGACAATCAACATGATGATACCTATGAGATTGTTAGTATGAAGACATCACCGGATGTTGATATGGAAGATATGGCCGTGACTCCGAACAAAGAAAATCTAGTAAGTGAGGATTCAGTTGAATCCACTGTTCGACAGGAAAAGTCAAACTATGTAGTGGAAGAAGGAGATCACCCAAACGGTCCTAGGAAGAAGCAAAAGTTTGACAATGAAGTCTCGGATGTGGACTCGGTAAGTCTTGTGGTAATGTCTATCTTTGCTTTATTATCATGAGTTACTATAATAGCTCATCACTGACCATATCTACTTTGCAGCTCAAACAAGATGAACAGGAACTAAGCCCTCGTGTCACTTCAAAAAGAGAGACTGAAGTATCTGACAAGTTGAAAACCTTATTCTGTAACTGTTATAGCGTTGAGATGGTCGAGTTGAAGAACACAAAGTCTCCCACGGCAACATCTATCTACAATGGTGTATACAGGGACTTCAGTAATAAGAGAAGTACTGTATTTGACAGTAGATTTCTCGATATTCGATTGGGCCGCTTCATCCTCGAGACAGATGCAGCTCTGGTATATGATTCTGCCATTAGAGCTCAGGCATTGAAAAAGCATTACGAGAAGATTAACTTTGCCACTGAAAAGGATTACTTGCAGGCACGTGAGGAGGAGATGAAGAATAGAGACAAGGGTACTGATCTGGGGCTAACATTGGGTATCATGATCGAATCTGTTAAAGGTTTCCGAGAACAACTAGCATCCAAACAAGAGAAACCTTCGGCTCGCATCTCTTCACTGAGCGAGGATACAAAGACAAACATGGTGGTGGAACAAGAAGATGCTCCTTTGGTTGTTTCGGGTAATCCAACCGATCGTCAACTTCGTCCTAGGAAGAAGCAAAAGCGAGAAAATGGAGCTTCAGTTGTGGACTCGGTGAGTACTTATGGCAATTCTATTCATTAGCATGAGTTACTTTATAGCTCATTGCTTATCATAAATCTACTTCAACTTTCCAGTCTACAGCTTTCCAAGAGCAACCTAAGCAAGAGGAATCGGAACCAGAGCCAAGCTATCCTCCTCCTCGTGTCTCTGCTCGTGCCTCGAGACAAACATTTGTATCTCGGGAGTCTACTAATATGTTGAACAGTCTCTTCTACAACTATCACGGTAGCGAGAAAGAGTTAAAACTGAAGAAGAGGAAGCCTCGATTAGGAACCTCTCGCTACATGGGAGTACACAAAGACTTGAGCAAGACTCCTAAACCTTTGAAATATGAGGTTCGGTTCAACACGTTTCGTCTTGGTTCGTACGCTCTTGAAACAGATGCAGCACTTGCATACGATTCGGCAATCAGAGCTCGTGCATTAGAAGAACATTACAACAAGATCAACTTTAATACACAAGAGGATTACTCTCGTGCACGTAAGACAGAATTGAACAATAGAGATATCATCGTTGACTTGGAGGAAACATTATCACACATGTCATCCTATGTAAGCAAAGTAGCTGAGGTAGCTGAAGTAGAGAGAGGAAATGAACAAGTGCCTTCTATCGAGTCTGAAATGTTGAATAACTTGTTTTACAATATCCATGGCAGCCAAGAGCAAATGGTATTGAAGAAGAAGAGCGTCAAGTCTTCTAAATCACTATCTTGTTACAATGGAGTTGGTAAGAAGAAGAAAGAGTCCGACGCCTCGACTCAATTTCTCAACTATCGCCTCGGCCGATACACCCTCCAGTCTGATGCAGCTCTTGCTTATGATTCAGCAATCAGAGCACGGGGATTGAAGAAACATTATGAGAAGATCAACTTTGGTACTAAAGAAGATTACTTGCAGGCACGAGAGAAGGAAATGAAAGAGCAATCTGTAGAAGTAGATTTGGGAGAGACGTTGGTTCATCTTACTTCTTACGTGAGCAAAGTTCCAGTGGTAGCTAAGAAGTCTGATATGTTGAGTAACTTGTTTTACAACTATCATGGTAGTGAAAAAGAGTTGGTGTTAAAGAAGAACAAGTCTGATAAGGCATCATCTATATACAATGGTGTTTCTTTGTCCAGGGGTGTATTCACTGCTCGGTTCTGGACCGTTGGATTCACCCATTTTCGGCTTGGGAAGTACTGTCTTGAGACTGATGCAGCTCTAGCTCACGATTCAGCAATTAGAGTACGGGCGTTTGAAGACAAATACGAAAAGCTAAACTTTACTACTGAAAAAAGTTACTTGGAGGCACGGAAGAAGGAGATGGAGGCAAAAGGAATCAATGTTGATTTGAGTGAAACATTGTCATACATTACAGGCAAGCTTCGGATGTAAAGTCGACTGTAAACTATAGATTCGTGTTCTTTTGTTTAGCTCTATGTCACTGTCTCCTCTTTTCAAATAAACGCTTGAATAGCATCTTCCTTGGCGATGACATTCCCTGAATAGATTTCATCTCTTTATCTTCTTTTATCTGATCTTCTCTCATCTCTTATCTCTATCTTCTGGCATGCCTCTACTTTTCTTCTTGTACTAGTATCTACATTCCTCTCCGTCTGATCATTATTACTATTAGCAATCATTTCTTTAATCACTTCAATAAGCAACTCGTGTCTTTGTTCCGGTGTAATATCATCTATTGATTCTTCTTCATTGTCATCTGATAATAGTGAATTGCTATCATCTATCTCACAACTTCCATAGATGTGTGATAGATTAGTACTGATCTCATTTCTACTAATTTCGTCTACTTGATCTGATATGATTGTTGTTGAATGTTGTTTATGATCACGGTATGATGTTGGAGTGCAGCCGATATATCTCATCAGTACATCTAATGATGATGTTTCTGATGTGTCATACTTTATACCATCTCTAGTTTGGGTTAGTGGCGGCGGTTGTGTAGACTTGACTGCTTCTTTATCGGTATCTTCTTTTGATGGTGCACAAACTCGAATGTCACTATCATCTCTCATCACTAATGTTGATCTTCTTGTTCCATATGGTATGGAATTACAGCCCATATATCGTTTCAATACATTAAATGATGATTCTGACATGTCATCCGGTATCATTATCAATCCTTCTTCTTCTACATCATTTCGAGATTCGTTGATTGTTGGCAATGATGTTGGCAATGATGTTGACAACCTTCCACTGATTTTATTGCTCGAAGATTGGTCCGTACGAATGATACTTGCAGTAGAACGTCGATGATTCCGTTTCCACTTGTTTAGTAGACTACTCTTCTTCTTCTTAGAGGCGATTCTGTTGTCTGCATCTTTGTTCTCGTCTACCGTAATACTCTCACCATCTTCGTCGTCAAATATTAATAAGCACATATCATTTGCACCGCACACGCCGCCATGACTTTGTTGTTGTAAAGAACTCATCATGATTGGATTAACCATTGATAATAATACCAATCTACTGGATAGCCATTGCAACAATATGACAGCGGTGTTGATAGGGAGTTAGTGTTGCTCTTTGTCTTAATGCTTCCACTCACATAATTGTCGGTATCCTTTTTCTCTCTTCACTAATTGCAATACTGAACTGATTGATTGATTGGTGGCTTCTAATCTCCTCAATATATATATCAGCGCAATGTATAGACAAAAGACACTGCTAATATACATACGCAATCTCGTTTTATCATCTAGCAATTACAAACGATATGGTCGATACAACTGACAAGGTATCTTCATCAAACTCTCATGATGATGATATTATTGCCACACATCAACAACCATCAACTGATATCACTGCAGCAGCTCCATCTACGACAACAAATAAGAGAAAACTAGAAACTACTACTTCTTCTTCTAATGTTAATGATACTACAAATCATAATCCCTTGCTAGATGATGATGGACCTCCATCAAACAGTAACAACAAACGTCGAAAGAAGAATAAAAAGAAAAAGAACAAAGGCAACCAACACAACAATAAGTCCAAGAAGCAACAACAACATGCAAAGTATATAAAGAAACAACATAATTGGATAGAAAGTTGTTCAGAGAGTATAAATCGTATCCCGGCTAATTGTGTAGCACCGCTAACGTGTATTGTAACACGTGTTGAGATTGAGGAGGAGGCTTTACTTCCAAAGGGGAAAGTTGATAATACAAAAGATACGAGCAGAAGTGATGGTGGGAAAGTGGATAAGTCAAATGATGATAACAAACTATCTTCTACACAAGTAGAAGTAGATTTAGAGAAGCAGCAACGAAACAACATTGCAAGGCCGACATATGAATTTCTATCTCAATATTCAAAGAATAGAAAGCCGTGGAAGATATCATCAACTATACAAGTAGACAATGAAGAGAAGAAGATATTCATACCAGTCAAACGCCATTCATCAACTGTAGGTCCAACAGAGTGGACAAAAAGACGTAAACAAGAGCAGCAGCAGAGTGGTAGTAGTAAAAACAGCAACACATATGTTCATTTGCCAAATGGCAACAATGGTGATGGAATACTCAATCCGTATCCAACCTCTATAGTTCCAGATAAGTTCTGGGCACAACGTAAACGTCTCTTTTCAAAGTATGATGAGGGTATTCAAATTCATAATGATAATGATAATGATGGTGAAATGTGGTACAGTGTCACTCCTGAGAGTATTGCCAATCATGTTGCTGACAAGATGATCAATATGATATTGAGTCAAGGAGGTCATCAACAATCTGCAAGTATTAGCAGTAGTAGTAGTGAGAATAATAGTATCACTGTACTGGATGCCTTTTGTGGATGTGGTGGTAACTCAATAGCATTTGCAAGGCTCAATGCAGAGAAAAAGGAAGGAAAGTATCCTCGAGTTAAGGTAATTGCAGTTGATATCAACCTATCAAGATTGAAAATGGCTGCCCATAATGCGGCAATATACAAGATTGACAAAGATGATATTATATTCATTCATGCAGATGCTGTTGAGGTATTGAATCAATACAACAAGGGTAAACTGGTAGATTTAGATATGAAGTCATCGTCTAGACAGAATGAATTACATCAATATGCAGGTTATAAACTTGGCGGATTAGAATCACTCCCAACCAAATTAGATGGTATATTCTTATCACCACCGTGGGGTGGAACTGAGTATTCAAAACAAGAGGCTGGAAAGTCTGGGTTTGACATTATTACTTCCATATTAGTTGAGTCTAGTTGTTGTTTGAAAGATGATAAAGAAGATGACAAGTCAACAACATCTGTTGTAAAGACAAACGGTGGTGAACTCTTATCTCTTTCTGCCAAAGCAGTCCTTAATGATGAGTCAACAACACAAGAGGGCGTGATTGCCTACTTTCTTCCGCGTAATACAGATGGTATAATCTTAGGTCAAAGTGCTATATCTTCTGGTATTAAAGGATCGTTTGAGATGGAACAGAATGTTGTAAATGGCAAGGTCAAGACAATTACTGCTTACTTTGGAAGTGGAGTTGATGATGAGCAGGGAGACTAGAAGTTGAGTGAAGAGAGTACACACGACGTTATCAATATCCAACAAGACTTTAATTTACTTTTCACCAGTACCAATTAATTTAAAATTAGATTGAATAAGATGAATTGAGAGAACAATTACAACTTCTCCCCCATTAATCAAGACAGAAATATTGTCCTCGTCGTCAGATTGGATGGTGTAGCATCACCATTTGCCAATCTCAATAATAATACATAAACATATAATAGCGTCGCTTGACGCCCTGTAGCAGAAGCAGCTCGGCTTCTCTTGAATAAGTAGCAATAGCTGTAACATGAGGTAAGCGTCTCATGCGGCAGCATTCTTCTTGGATCGAGAGATACGCTCACTCTCAACAACGCCCTCCCACTTCTTCAATAAGCTTACGAATTTGGTATCGACACGCTCGATACCGGGAACGGCATTGGGAAGGATGGTCCAAACAAAGTCGTCGTTGTCGTCGAGGTCGAGGCTTGTGGTGACGGAGTTGAGACGCTTGCTCTTCTTGGGAACGATAGTGGAATCATCAGTGCTGCTGAGGTTGGCAACAAACGAGTTCCAAATATGGGCAGTATCAAGTCCTCCTTCCACGGTGTTGAGAGAAGGAGAAGGAGAGTAGATCATGCGGGTCTTCGTATCAGCAGAAGACGACCACATTCGACTCTTCCACTCGTTGGACAAGAGATTGAACTCTCCCTCGAGGGCGTTGTACATCCTCTCGAGCTTCCCGGGGTACCCTTCGAGAATGTCCTCAGCCTCGGCCGTGATGCAATCGATTTGTAAACCATACTGGTTAAAGAGGATGGTAGCGATGCGATGGTTGAGGATGCCCTTGATGAGGGTATCAGTCTCAAGATCTTCGACGGTCTGCATGCAAACATAAGGTGATGTTGCAATAGCAGAGAGAGAGTTCTTGAACTCTTCATTGTTTGGCACGACAAAGAGACTCTTGCCACTCATGTCCCACTCGTCTTCTTGATCCTTTTGGGACGATTTCTTTGCCTTGGTACTTGAACAGCCGATGGTGATGGCGGCGTCAAACCAGCTAAAAAAAGTAGTAATACAAGTTGGGTGAGTGTAAGTATAAGGAGATAGAAAGAAGTGCACATCATATGAGACAACACCGACAGTACGTACATCGAATGATTACAAGTGACCTTGCCTTTAGAGTCAAAGACGACTTCTTGAGCACTGACAAACATATCAGGGCTAGGACCAATCTTGCCTGACTGGTATGTATAGGCATCAATTTCCACGGCTACGTCTTTTGGGGAACTAATCGACTGTCCGCTACTGTCGATGGACACGAGACGGAAGAACTTCATCTGTAGAGTCATGCATGGCTGACCGTTAAAGCCTGTAATGAGGAAGAATATAATAAGGAGAGTAAAGCGTGTTGAGAGACATGCTTGTGTTATATGATTGATAAAAAAGAGAGGCATACACAAAATATATACTTACAATTCTCAGGATTGTAGATGAAGGTATCATTGAGAGTGATCTGCAGTACGATGCAGAGCTTCTGAAGTTCATTCAACGCGGTGGCATTGTGGGTTGCAACGATATCACTCACGTTATCAAATGATGATAAACGAGGGAGGATATCGGCACCAACATTACAAACCGAGTTGAATGTTTCCATGAATGTCTTGTTATTAAGGCGGTTGGCAACGATGGGATTAGTCTGCTCAATATCCTTCGTCTTCTGGTGGTATAGGGGATCAGGCTCGGCAGCACTTCCCGTGGCCTTGGTAAGGTGTGGAAGCACAAGAGCATCACTGTCATCTTCACACATGACTCCTGGAACATGCGTATACTTGCAACGAGATCCGTAGGGACTGTATGAGCATTAGTAAAGATATATTAAAGATAATTTAAAGATAATGATGTGTTAGTGTAAATATTCATATATTGCTGAGCATATGATATGAACATATGATATGAACACATGATATTAAAACTTACCACATTCCAGATATGGTGCCAAGTAGACACGGAATCGACTTATCACCAACCCTCTCGCGACGTTCCCCCTCATGGTGATAAAAGTGGCATTTACCACCGTATTTACAGTGACCAAACTCGGATAAGTTCTTGCACGGCTCTGTCTTGAAGTTCTTCTTATTCTTTTGGGGAGAGGGAGTAGTAGAAGATGACCTACTAGTACTGCCGCGGCGACGAGGAGTGGCGGTATCAATAGGCTTAAAGGTAGTATCATTACGTTTATTATAAGGACGTGAACGTTGTTGTAATGGCTTTGGGGGGATTTGTGGATCAATGACTACACAATATGAAGTGTAGTCTGCTCTGTGATAAAGATTAGATACCACTGAATTAGGAGATAGTACAGATGAACGTCCTGATGGATCAACTCCTCCCTTCTTTGGAGTTGGCGTATATGGTGTTGCATCAGCTTTTAAAGTAGTGATGTTGCTGGTGAATGCCGAGTTCACCTGTGTTGAGATATCAAAGGAGAGAGAGGATATAATTTGTTGCAAAGAAAAAGATGACACATGATATGAGTCGATTGTTATTGTTGATGACAGACGGCCGCAGCGTGCCAGTACACATATTATGACGATATTACACTTACCTGATTATTCGTAGGACGGCGTAGAGCTGCCGCTGCAAAAGAGAGACTACTTGTCATTGCAATAGACTGGGTCATTGTAATAGTATAATTGTGTGGTTGCTGATGTTTTGACTTTTGGTTGGGCAGATTGTAAAATTATGTGAACTCATTGAGCACCACGCATTCTGTCACCGACATATAAACACCGACATGTAAAGTTCAAATAAGGCTACAAAGAAGAAATCCCTGCACGAAATCGCGCATGGATTTATTTATTCAGTAGCAGACTTCATATTCATTTTAGCTTGATTCACTTGCGAAGAAAGACAGTGAGAACCGGTACAAATCGTAATTTGTCACACATTACGACCAACTACTTTCATGCAAACAAAAGGATGGATTTATTTTGTAGAGAGGCTGCATCTTCAGAAGAAGACATGAGGTATCTTACTCTGCATTCTACATACTTCACCACTACACTCTCTTCAGCTATAATCATCTCATTGCAATAGCGGTGCTTACTCTCGGATACTCAAGATAACATACACTATATCTTCTAATAATAATACAATGAATACAACTAATACTAATCTATATGATATGATCAAATCCAAGAAGAATAGAGAGAAAGATACCTCTACTACTTCCACTTCCTCTACAAATGATATCAATATGAAGCGTATCCTTATGCCTCTCCACCAGTATTCATATACTGTTTCAACCAACTCTAAACAATTACAGAATATGAAAAAGGATCATCTCAAACCACTGTTTGAAAAGGGAGATGAAGTATATGCTGCCTATTGGACTGATGATAACCGAGGAGATACTCCCTCGTGGTATCCCGGAAAGGTGAAGAGTTATCGGGAGGATATCAATGACAATGATGGTAGCGGAGGAGAGTATGGACCGTTAAGATTGTATAATATTGAGTGAGTAGTAGATAAGATGTTTATCTATGTGTTGTGTATATTTCTTTACAATAGGTATCTTTGTATCGGGATATTATTAATATACAACATTATATTCTTTCTCCTCTTCTCTTCCCGATATCAATACAAATACAACCAACACATATCAACATTTAGATTTGATGACGGTGATGTGATTGATAACCTCGAGGATGTATATATATTCAACAAGGAAGACTACCTCCTCACTATTCGTTTAGATAAAAGTGAAAAGAAGGAGTGGATCGGTGTAAGAAATGTAGTAGATGAAGAGTCGTCGGATATGTGGGCAAAGTCAGTTGGATGGTATGTTGCCGATATCAATGGAGAAGAACGTCCCTTCTCTATGTCATGCAGTCGTCACATAATACAGATGATAAGAAGTCTCAACTCAATCTACCCGAGGAGTGGGAGGATACTTTAGAAGGGTGAGTTGATTGTATACTTTCTATTCTATGCTTGTATTATATTATACTAATTATAATGCTAATGTATATACTTCATAATACAGGTCATCCAACGAGCAGGCTGAGTTGGATGCTGTGGTATCTCTCTTACTTCTAAAGATGGAAAGTAAGATGAATGAACAAGAGGAACGTCATTTAAACTACATCGATCAGGCTAGGAGTTACAGTGCACGGCTGAGAAATAAAGTTCAAGATCTATCTGTCAAACTTGAGAAAGCAGAGAAGAAGGTACTGAATGATGATGTGACTACTCGTCATGTTAATACTCTCACCACCCAGAAGGCAGCCGCTGATTTAGAAAACACAAATCTAAAGAAGCAGGTTGAAGAGTTAACGTCCAAACTCAAGGCAGCCGAGAAGAAGGCAGAAGATGATGCTGCCGAGTTGGAGTTGTACAAGACATATCTTCAATCGGCACGGAAGTCCATTATGAAATACAAGCTGCCAAGCAATGCAGTGATTGATAGTAGTAGTGCAAAGAAGCGTAGATTAGAAGACTCCGATCATATGAATATGACAAAGGATATCCATGTCAAGGTGAAAGTCTCAAACAGTCAAGTTGGAAGAGGATTGACTGCTACTGTTCCTACTGCTGCTGTTAGTCGTAGAGTTGTCGATGATCAAGAAGAAGGTATTGTTTGTTGTGATCGTCTTCAATCTCCGATTACAAACGATGCTACTACATCAACCAATCAGAGTCGTCCTGATGCGGCTGAGCTTGTATCTCCAACTACTTCCGAGTTACTTTCTGATGAGAGTAGCATGTATCCGAGCTACCACAACACATTGCAGTACCATCAGATCATGTATTCTCTTCAACCTTTGCCCATGATGGGATATAACATGTATCCTATGTTGACTCACCGTACTACAATGTCTTACTCCTCAAGTGAGACTCTTCTTACTCCTGCTAATCATCAGTATTTACTCAACTTGTATGGTAATGAATATACCGATACGTATCAATCATATCTTGGGTAGTAATAACATGTGATCTTTGGCTTGTGTAATATATAAACATATATATGGTATATAAAGTAAATCTAGATAGATATCTTGAACTTGATCAACATGCAGAGATTCGTGTTTAGAAATCTCAAATAAGAAGAGTGAGTATGAATCATGTGATATGCCCAAGTCTAGCATAGTGTTATAAGTCTATTCAAACTTTGATTTAAAGAGTCATATAGTTCATGGCATATAATATGTACTTCTCGTGACGAGGGTCTAATTGACCATATCATTATCATAATATAATGAGATAGAGGATACCAAAGACGTTAAACAGAGATTTTGTGCATATGATATGATCATTATAATATGACTATACTACTTAGTACGATGAGAGATAATAGTAATAGTATTTGACAAAAAGATTGCATTGTTTTAATTTACTTTTCACCAGTATCAATTAATATCAAAGATGCGACCAATATATAAATATGAACAGACGAGCTTGAGGTATCTTTCTCTCCCATTGAGATTGAAGTGAGAGAAGTATTGATTTACTCGAGTCGTCCTTGAATTGAAGTATAATAGAACATAGAATAGATGTATTGACAACTTAACATAGTTGCATTGAATATGACAGTAGATAACGTCACAAACTTCTTCTCCAGACTGGAGAGGAGGAGCTACCACAGGTATGGGCTCTTTCTAAATGATGCTTTAGTCGTAGTATCATCATGGTTGTCATCTTGTACTTGAATAGGAGTAAATGTATTCAATTCGGTAGAAGAGAAGAGGGTTAATAACTCTTTGATTGGTGAAACTCGTGGTACAACAGATGGAGTGAAGGCCGAGTTGGATGGCGAGAAACTTTGAGGTCTTGCAGCAAGTCGGATTGTATTAGGAGGAGGAGGTGATACTGATGATGAAATAGATAACATATCCAAATCAATACTGTCATCATCCATATCATCTCCATGACCACTAACATCGATATCATCCAATGAAGTAGTTGACGATAAAGATAGATCAGGGAAGGATGGAGATACGAGGATGAAGTCCTCCTCACTGTTCATATTCATATCAGTATCTTCGGTAGTATCACTCATATCATATGCTGAAGAGTTAGCACATGTAGGGCTCGTCTTCTTGTTGGAATCGGTGAACATTGAACATCCAGTATTCATCTCATGACAAATGTTGGTATTATTGGCGGTAGTAGTAGAATCAGAGCCGCCGATCACAACATAGCCGGGATGTAATGGTAGATGAGTAGGAGGTGAATAATGGCATGTTGCCGATTCACTATCGGTACGGCTGTGCATGATGAACCAATCACGAATTGGTATCTTGATATGCTTGTTGAGCATTGGAGAACTGTTGTTTAATGCAATACTGCTGCCATGACTTCTTGTGGGTGTAGACGGCGGTAGACAATCATTTGAACATGAAATACTAATCCGACGAGCAGCATTAGTGTCTCGTTGCTGTTGTTTGGGTAGCGTTGGCGTTGTCGTCGTCATGTTGCAATATAGATTATTATTATCGGTGGTAGTAGTAAATGTTGGAGGTAGTGGGTGTACTTCTACTGTCTCATTCTTGTGAATTAGCAGCCTTATAAACAAAGAAGTTATTGCAATTCATCTATCCTAACGAGATTGTCAGTAATCACTTTGTACCGGATGAGAAGAAATAAGTACGAAGTAGTCGTAAAGACAGCGACATTTGAACGACATCTGTGGGTTGGCGAGGATTTCTTTTGGTTGTTTCACCTCTTGCAATCCTTTGTGGCTGTATTGAAGATGGAGATTGACATGCTGCACTATATATTCTATATCATATATCAATATCATAGCAGCAAAGCCGTCCATCCTAACTACTATAAGTATCATGACGCCGCCGCCGTGTACCCGCAACAAGAACTTAAACTGGAAGCATCATGACGATGATGATGATCTCGATGAGTTGCAAGCAGCCGTGATATTGACATGTCTTGGTGAATCAACTACACCTTCTACCCTAACTTCCACTTCATTTGATATCAACATTGAAACTACTACTACTACTACTACTACTACTACTACAACAACTGATGAAGATACTGATGATACTATCACAATCTTCCATCCAGTTAGTCCTACATCGTCAATCACATCGTCAATCACATCGTCGTCTCCCATGATGAGCAGTATCTCTACTACTACTACCAATACTAAGAAACATGATCGTAGTATCATCACTCCCACGCTTACATCTTCTACTATCGAGCTCATTGAAGTAGCTCGTCCTGCCAAGAAGACACGCCGTCATAAAGTAGACCGTAGAAGTAGTAGTAGAAGAAGTAGTGTTGCAAAGCCATGTGTATTTCCAACTATCAATGATCCAGAGGATATATCCTTTGAGAAGACTCTACACTCAGATAAAGATACAGGAAAGATCAATAGTGCACATGTTCATATTCGTCGTGAAGTACTTGAGGTGAAACGTTCCATGTCAGGCCGTGTTTACTTTCAGTGTAAGTTACATGTATGTTGTGTGTTCCTATCATATGTACCATATGCATCTCACCTCTACTTCATAGTATACTAATATCATGCCTAGCCTAATACTAATACCTTTTCTTCATCTATACCAAACAATATAGGTGGATGGTGTAAACATCTTGATCGCAAGAATCGTGTCAAGAGCTCCATCATTGCTCCACAAAGCATTGGATGTATCTACCGTGCCTTTGGTCGGTTCATGAAAGATCATGTACCCAAATGTATGCACATCCCCACTGATCTTAGATTGTTAGATGCCAAGAAGACTGGTATCGTTCGAGGTTCTAAAGATTACTGGATTTCAAGTGCACAAGATATTGGTCTTTGTGATGGAGTGGACGGTGAGGGTATCATCTATTGTCCTCCTGTTCGTGCTCCTTTGAGTAGCCTAATCTTCGAGGAAGAAGCAGGCGTGACATAGTTTGCTGGTGATGATGCTACATTGTCGTTCAATCAAAGGGCTTGTGTGATGAATGTGTTCCTCTCCTCGATCTCAACGGAGAAGATTCGAATTTGATCTGATGCTGTATGTTAGTTAATTGATACTACCAGAGAAGTAAATTAACTTTTGTGTAACCTTTAACTAAGTAGATTGTTAGAATAGAATCGTCTCTGCTTCTAATTGGACAACATATCGATACGCTCCTCTCTTCTCCTGTGTACTATCTGTACATATTTATATACGACATTAATTGAATAAAGAGCTCAAAAAAGCACCACGCTCTAATCCCAAAGCGCTTTCAATACCGGGCACGCATACCAATGCTAATAACAACGCAGGACCTGCATTGCCGATCGGTCTAGTGTACTGTACGACATATGATAATTGCATTGTCAAATCGTCAACAGCTGCGGCACTTTTTGGATTAACACTGAGCAAACCTGGGTTTCTAATGACCATATCCTTCGATTCTTCCTCTCCAAATACTTCACTAAATGCTGCTAAACTTGGTGCAAAGTTCTCCTTTCTAAATGCTAAAATGCCAGGCTGAATCTTAACCATCTGAAGTGCATTATCTTCACCATATAACTGTGCTATAGCATTAAATGCCGATATTAAATCATTATTTTGTCTTTTGAATATACCCTCTTTTGCATTGGCAGGCTTTTCATAGGATGCTGGAAGATGCGCGTTGTCACGATTTATGATGATGAAAGAAAGGAGATAGTACCTTACGTTAGTACATGTTGTTCAAAGGCAGTCAATGGCTAATAAAGGCCAAATAAAGCAGGCAATTCGTCGAGACTTTATACTGAACACACGAATTCATATCACAAACTATACTAACGCGGACTTTCCTGGCATACCCCACGTTTCAAAGAAGTATTGCTTTGTTGGTTTGTTGTACTTTGCATCGTATAATTCTAATGCCTCGGTTGCTAGTGGAGATGATTTAATTGTTGACTTTTTTGCTCCGCCAAAGAATGCCTGCATGTGTTTTGTTTTTTTGTGATATACAATACAGAGACAGGAAGGATATATGAGATTAATATATGACATTATATGGTATGATTGTATAGACGAATGATGAATATATGATAAGTATGCAACTACTGCATACCATATATTGCTAAAGATGACACATGATATGAGCAAAAAAATAAATGCTCACCAATAACGTCGAAATGCGTGTCGAAGATTGCACTGGTGCAAATCCACTGACAGTGTTTAGGATAGCTGATAGAATGAGGATAGTAGACTTCATATTTCTTGGGTATTGAGTAGGAGATTATCTCGACCCGACAGCGCCTAGAGATAGAGTGATAAATAATAAATCTTTGATAAATTATAGTGAGTCATTATTATTGAGTAGTTTGGTATCCTAAAAAGATACGCGAATAAATCTATAAACGTTGATTTAGTCCACCGTCCATCCAGTAATTAGATGAGTAAAGTGATATCGGCGGCAGCATATATAATAACACCTCTACTTGCGCCACATTGCAACATTAGATTCGCTTTTAATTGTTTTGAACTGTTTTTGTTGGTTTCTTTCTGCTGTCTTCCCACAATAATGATTGCATTGAATACATTACATTTGCGATACATAAGAGATAGTTCTACTTCGACCTAAAGATCATGACGACATCAATATCAACATCTTCTACTACTACCGCTGATACTACATTACCACCCCATCGTATCTCCCACAGAGCACAGGGCGGTCCTGATCTAAACTATCTCTATGCAACTACACGATATCAAGATGATGAACTCAATACTAATAATGATGGGAAATTGAATAAGAAACAAGCATGCGGAACTACCAATAGACCAACACAACGGGGACGCAAAGCAGATACAAGAAGTTTGCGTGGCACTACTTTATATTTGGGTGGGGAGGAAGGTCCTAATGGCAAAATATACTGCATACCCGGGCATGCAGAGCGTGTATTATGTATCGACACAAAGACTGATGAGGTATACAATATCGGTCCTACATTCAACCCATACGGTAATACTAATAACATTAAAGGAAAGAATGGTAAAAGGTTAATATTAAATGGCAAATTTAAATGGTTACGGGGTATAACAATTGGTGATATTATATATGGTCTGCCATGTCATCAAGATTGTGTATTACGAATTGATACAAAAACTGATGAAGTTAGTGTTATTGATATCCCTTATGAAGAATATTTTGATAATGAGATGTTAGAAGAGAAACAAACAGAAGCATACCAAGAAAGACATACACCGTGGAAGTACCACGGAGGTGCAATCTCACCAGCCGATGGATGTATCTACGCAATCCCCCAATCGGCCAAGAAGGTATTGAGGATTGATCCAAAGACTGATAAAGTTAGTTTTGTTGGGCCAGATTTACCTGGTAGATGTAAGTGGTACGGGGGAGTTGTGGGCAAGACAGATGGTGCGATTTATGGAAGTAAGTATCGTGTGTGTTTTGTGCATGTCCATATGATGTGAACATATTACTCGTTGTGGGCATCATCATCTCACTTCTCTTCTTCTTCTATCATATACTCTTTATAGTACCACAAAACGCTGGAGCAGTATTGAGAATTGATGCCAGTGGTGTCAATTACAAGGGAGAGTTACATCATGATAACAATGATCTGTCTCCATCTTTTCCTGAGGCACGTGTACTCGTCACTACTCATGGCTCATATCCGGAGGGCATTCATAACTGGCACGGTGCTGCTGCCTCGGCTGATGGTACTATCGTTTCAATACCAAACAATGTTGACACCGTCTTGTGTATTGTACCTGCATTACAACCTGCATATCCTCCTGCTGCAACACCAGAAGATGGTGATACAAAGTCCACAATAAAACTGCCTGAACCAGAATTATACATTCTAGAGGGGCAGACTCCAAATGATATTGCAACAGGTAGACATCGAACTGACAAAAAGTACAAGTACTTGGGAGCAATGTCTGGTACGGATGGAAATGTCTATTGTTTCCCTTCTGGTAGTGAACGAGTTTTGCAAGTTGATACTGTGAACAGGATCGCAAGAAGCGTTGGACCAAACTTACGCGATGCTAAGATGGAACGGTTGTTCCAGAATAAGTGGCAGAATGGATTAACAACAAAACAAGAAGGATGTGTCTATGCTATACCTTTAGCTGCTGAGACGGTACTTCGTATCCGAACAGGGGCTCCGGAAGGTGAAGTTGATAACATCAATCAAGTGGTCGTCTCAACTTGGCAACTACCAGAACCAAGTAATGTATTGGAGAAGTGGGAAGGGGGAGTCCTGGCGTCCAATGGTATAATGTACTGCATGCCCAACAATCATAAAGCGGTGTTGCAAATTGTACCTTCCTGTTTACCGTCTCGCGAACCATTACATAGAGCAAATGATGAAAAAGAGAAGGAACATGAGAGGTTAAGAGAGGTTCAAAAGCAACAACGGCAATTGGAAATTGCAAAGAAGAAGGCTATCAAGGAGAAGAAGCGGGCTGAAAGGATTAAGAAGAGGAAGACCGAAAGGATTAACAAGAAGAATGGTGTAGATCCAGAGGAGAAAAAAGAGGAGGAATCAACCACTGCTACTCAAGAAAGCAAGAGAAAGGTAGCTCAAGCTCAACAGTTTACTGCAAACAATAATGATGTGGCAACGAAAGATGGTATACCTTTCAAATACACTGCCGGTATCCCCACACTTCGATCATCTGCACATCGAGTCAAGTATAGTCTGAGCCATCGTCACAAGACTAATCCGAACCCAAAGACAAGTGATGGCAAGCTGACTAATACAACCTTTTTGCCTGCTGATTTGTGCAAGGAAGATGTTCTGGCATACTCTACCGATGAATATGATTTCCATGCAGCTGTTATCGATATGCTTCAGCGTTGCAATCAAGACTTGGTCGGTACCTTCCGAACCCTAGCTGATGGAACAAATCTACCCATAAAGCTCGACAACTTTACTGTACCATTGACAACATTCAAACGAAAGTGTCAAAAGGGCAAGCTCGAGGAAAGACAACACTATTTGTCTGAAATGGTAGCTTCCGATACTCAATTCCTCAATCTATTCGACAGGTTTGTTGTTAATACGGTACTACCGCATATAAAGACACGACTTGTAGCCGCTGGAGCTCATGACAGCAGCAACAAGCCAATCGCTTTTCACTATCAACGACCACCTACACTTCGGATTCAACCAGGTCCAGCCAGAGCATCCGTAAGGTAAGCAGAAAACTTTGACTTTGGTTCTGATGCATATGATATGGTTTTGCACGTTAGTGATACTAATCCCCCCTACCTCCCTCCCTTCTTGGATACTCTTAACATAAAAGAGCTCATAACGATGCAGAATATGGTCATCAAAACGGTGAACTCAACTTTTGGTTGCCATTGACAAGTCGAAGTAAGACGGGCGTTGATCTGTGGGTAGAATCAAAGCATCTTGCTAATGATTACCATCCGCTCAAGGCCGAGTATGGTGAGGTGGCCTCTTTTCATGGCACAACCTGTCGACATTATGTGAATCCAAATCATTCTCTTTGGACAAGAGTTTCGTTTGACTTTAGAGTCGGGGTAGAAGGTTACTTTGATCCTCAGTGGC
>Ga0214479_100148_pt1 | contig 43194 bp, 25 predicted proteins | sample M1_20Mar14CPVII9_5_FD_165054 | JGI IMG/M metagenome (GOLD analysis project Ga0214479, IMG submission 165054) | Marine eukaryotic communities from Monterey Bay, California, United States - M1_20Mar14CPVII9sort6BwellE14 | ecosystem: Environmental > Aquatic > Marine > Unclassified | place: USA... | reverse complement strand
CACACATAAAGCACAATGCCTTGCTCGAGGTATCACCTCATTTTCACATCCACTAAAGGTAAACCCTGATTGACAAGCAAATACTATACATCTCACAATTATTGCATCTCTGGATGTCAGGTAGTCTTGTGCAACAATTTGAGAGGAAGACTGCTCCGTTGCAATACATTCATTGGCAAGCATCAAGCTGTCGAGTATCTTAAGAAGGATACGCCGTGTACCTCGAAGCTTCCATACTGACGCTCGAGCTTTCAAGAGGAGTAATGGATCTTTGCATAGTGACACATAGCTAAAATACTTTGATCGTGAGTTATCATCATCTGATAGCATTTCCATAACCACTAGAGTATCAACCTCTAATTGAGGGAATATTTGACGTGAATGGAGAAACATTCTCTCAGCTCGAAGACCAGACGGGTCAACTGCATCTTCATTGAGACATTCACGAATCGCTTCACTAACCATTGTCGGTGTTATAGCATGCTTTCCACCTACCAATTCGTCATCATCACTCTCTTCTTGTTGTATGGCTTTGACAATATCTGGACAGTGCACAGAACATAAATCTTTCAGAGCTGTGTGTAAGTCCTTATAATCACTATCTTTTTGACCAGACAAGTCCAATAAATCAAGTGTCTCTTTCAATGGTAGTGACCTCGGGCTAACAACAAATGGTGAATCAGGTTGGTGCTTTAAGAATTCTAGTGCATAAACGAGCTGAAGGATGAACTGAGAGAACAGATGACTCGTGGATTCTTGGATTCCATTCATAACTTCTTTCCAGGGCAGAGCTTGAGCTAACCGTTCAAGAGATAGTGGCAGCACTATAGGGATATGTGGCTCTGGTCTTCTCACTAACATTGAAACACTCTCCTTTATAAGAGTAACTGCACTTGAGATCTTGATAATCTTTGCACATGTATCTTGATCTGACAGTATACTCTTCGCCAAGTCGTCTAGTTCATTTGTAGTCTGAATGGCACTTCGACGCATTGCCTCAGCTGCTACAATCGGGTCATGGGCTAGTGATGTCATTGTCATGCCCCTTGAGTGCATAGTCTTCAATTGGTCTGATTCAATTTCCGATGATAGCCAGTGACATACCGATGTGATTTGTGGCACGTCTTCTTCCTTCTGACACTCATTCGAGTTACTGCTCGACAACATGGTTCCATATACTACACTCAAGAGACTCTTAGCGTCACCATCAATAAGAAACCCAGATAAACGAGAAGAGAATATGACACTCTCTATCGACTCTGGATGAAGTAAATGGCTAGAAAAACATTCCAAACAGGCTTTAACCGCAGGTACACTTCTGTCACTCGAGTCTCCAATGGGTGGGTATCTACAACAAGTCACAATTGCTGCACACATTGCATTCTTGTATGGGTCGTCATTTGTGTATTTGGCTGGTAAATTCGTGTCACTACAATGAAGTGGTGCCATTAAACGGATTGCATTCATACTATCTTCAACAAGTTTTGAGCCAGAGCCATCAGAGCTCCCAGAGCCGACACCAATAAAATACACAAGTAATGTATATGATTTGGTAAGAAGAGATATCTTGTCCAAATTAATGTCGTCAGCTTTATAAGATATGATCATACGCTGCGAAATGAACCGTCTAGCATTTTCTGCCAACTCTTTGTCCTCGGCAAGTTCTTTATAGAGCCGAGATGTATCAGTTGCACCCGATGATAATACAAGTTTATCAATAAGATATGATGCCGCATCAGTAGATTCACGTTTGATCAAGAGGGATAAAACTAATCCATCCATGACATTTGCTTTCTTAAGTATGCGAATAACATGCATTGCAACAGTAGGTGAAAGTGATGCCAAACATTCGACCACTTCGACTGAAGTTCTGATGATATCTTTGATTTGAGATGACTTGCCTGTATGTTCTACTTCTTCAATGTGATTAATGGCTGTATTAGACGACATGGTTTCAAACTTATCAGCGAGTTGGTATGCGGAAACGCACCCACGAAGAAGACCTTGTGTCGCGGCTGGACAATTTGCAGCCATAGCCTTAATGAGCATGGGTGCCTGAGGTACTGCAGCTCGACAAAGTGCATTCTATATCATTGAAGAGTGGAGGTTTATGTTAGTGTAATATGTTTGAGTAGATGAGACAGATTACATAATAATGAACTTACCGCAACTTGTTCATGTTGCAAAATACTAGCATTCTGCATCAATGTTGGTATAACTATAGATAAATTTGACCATCCTCCACCAAGAGATGAGGATACATCATCTGTTCCTGAGAATAATGAATCTGATTTCAAAGATATCCCCGGAGTAACAAATCCAGTCTCTTGATAGAAGGGATTGGATGATAGTTGTCGACTTTCATCAGCTACACCATCCTCAGTGATATTTCCAATCTGTTTAGTGGGAAGCGATAATTTAACCAAACTTATTAGCTCATGTAGAACTTTACACATTGCTGTATTGTAAGTATCAGTGGCCGATGAAACAGGTAATTCCTCATTCTGGGGTTTCGTTCTGTCATTATTTTGCATCATATCCATGTCATCATCGTCATCTTCTTCAATTACTCTCGTCTTGTTCAACTTTTGTCTCTTTTCATTACCACCATTGTTGTCCGCAGGTTGCTTTCTTTTAGAATGTTTAACATAGATAGGATCAGCTAACCTAGCTAGTGCAATATTAAGACTGTCAATATTCCACTTATCTTCACTTTTTGTCAAGGGTGTAAGACCCTCAAATGCCAACTTGCATACTGATGGGGCAATGGATGATACTAATACTTCTATATTCTCAGCATCGGGATACGAGGCTGCTATATTCTCTAGTAATGGTACTATTACATTTGGATTAGGTGATTGTGTTGAAGATTCAAAAGTCTCATTAGTTTGTACCGTATTAGCTAATGGTTGTGCTACTGATAGTAACCTTAATAACAGAGGTAGTCGTATACCTAAGTCATCATTGTTATTTCTCCCTTTATCATCTGTCACTGATACTTTATATTTAGTTAAGGCAGCTTCAACATCACCCTTAGATAAAAGATCATGAAGATTCAAGGTTGGGGTATCGCTGAGCATTCGGTGGTATCAAATTAATGATATGATAGATATCAAATTACCTTGTAGAAGCCGTAGATTAAGATTTCTTGGCACAGGGAGGTATTGGGCTTGGTACTAATTGTAGATTGGTAATAGGAGATGATTTATTTACTATTGCAACTCTCTCGGCGGTTGCAGTTTTATTCACAATCGATTCTACCCCTTTAGTCTCTCTCCGATCCCCGCAACTTTAGCCGCTAATACCATCCTATCAATGGATACAAGGATGGAGGATAGCGCTAGTATTGATACTTCAGTTCCTGTTGGTGAATATGTACCGCCGTCATCGGCCGAGGGGCTAAACAACAGGATACCACAAGATGAAGATGCAAAAGATGATATTGTCGACGATGATGATGATGATGTACTTCTACCAAATAAGAATAAGAACGAGGTGCATCATCAAGGATACGTTCGTATTATTGATGCAAAAGGAAAGTCATTTCCTTGTGGTTTCTCTCGTCATATAGGTTATGTAATGGAGGATATACCTGTTGGCAAGAAAAGAAGTAGATCAATAGAAGAAACACAAGATATGAATACAAGTTGCAATACAAGTACGCCTACAGCAAGCGATACAACACCACCAAATACAAAGCAACAAAAGAGGACTATAACAGAAGAGCGTATACATCCAGAAGAGGCTCTATTTCTACACCTACGTGGACTTTTGAGGATTGAATCATCAAATATATCCATCAGTAATGGAGAAGAAGTAGAATCAAAAGATGAAAGTAGTGGTGGATCGACAAAAGTATTATCTACACAATATTTATTTGAAAAGATGTTACCAGAATGTAATATATCATTAGCTGCATACTTGGCATATGCACATTTGAGACAGCAAGGTTATATACTGATCAGATATTCAGATGAGAGGATTGAATTGCTTTGTGCATTGGATAGTACTAATAAGATGCAGCAGCTGCAGTCAAATGACTTAGCTGCACTAGATTATACTGCAAAACAAGCTGATGTAAAAGATGCAATAGAGGTAAACTCCGAAGAGATATCAAACAATAAGAGTATGTTGAATGAACATGACAAGATGGAGATCGGCGACAATATATCATCATCAAGCAGGGAACGGTATCTATCACGTCCGCTACGCTCGAAGCTTAGTGATGATTTAGCAAATGCGCCACCACCTTGTGTTGTATCTCTTAGTACCGATAATGATAGTACTATCACTCAGAAAAGGGGGAAGATACCAAACGAGATACAATTAGCATATTATGCATACAAACCAAATTCTCAGTTTCGAAGGTCTAATCCGGGCTTGCCAGACTTTGGAGTAGCTATAATGCCTTTTCATTCAGATGAAAGTACACATGAACCAACATTTGATACCTTGGCTTCTCTTGTATCAATGTGTGAAAGTAGTAGCGATGAAGAAAAAGAAGGAGAGGATACCGATAGCAATAGACGAAGTTTTCCATTGCAAGTGGTTACCGTGGCTGATGGAGGAGCATGTATGGCATTTGGTATAACACATGGAGATGTACCAAGCATATAATAAACTAAATGACGCCTCTAATACGGTATGTTAATTGCAACTCATTCTATGGTGACCTACTTTTTGGGAAGGATACCCTTTTGCAGCAAACTTACACGTAGAACTATTGAGTTTTCATTGTTATCGTACTTGTTCTCGTTTGTGATGTTGATACTGACGATGGTGAGGCTATCAATACCGACGCGGTGCTGTTCCATATGGAGCATTATCCTAGTTACATTATCAATAATATCATATGCATCAGCGGCGGTATCAACAACATTAGTTGATGCGTCAGGATCACTCACAAAATCACCCCTCCCATCATCTCAAGATGGATTAGTGGCACTCCTCTCATCACCAGGAACACCATCACTCTTTCCCTCCACGAATACAGTTAATGTAGAGAATAATATAATTAGTGCACCGGGTGCATCATTGGAAGAATCACCGGGATTGTTAGCTCGTGGTATCGGTGCTGCGGCGGCTGGATCAATTGCTGACGCTGTGGTAATGACAGGTGTAACATTGGCAGATGTGGAAGGTGGATTAGATGGGACGCGTCATGGACGGACATTGGCAGAATTATTTGCTAGTGTATTAAGAATGGGTAAAAAGAAGTCACCTGCCACATTATTGATTGCTGTCCAATCTACTACGGGTGGAAAATTAAACTCGGAAGAGATTGAAGAATGTGTGGAGGAGATATTTGATAGTGTTGCAGAGATGATTGGTGTGGACGATGAAATTGGTGAATACTTCTCTATTCAATCAAAATTAGTTGCAACTGTGGAGGATATGACCAAAGTCATGTCAACAGCCCAATCTGCTGCAAAGAGCTCATCAACTAAAAGTTTACCTACTGCCTTTTCGGACATGTATAAACAAATTTCAAAAGCATCAGAGGATGCTGACCCTACACCCGTGGCAGAGGCTGTTTTGGCATGTACGGATGCTTATTCTCGTGCAATTCGTACCAGTCGGGCTAAAATGGCATCATGGAATCATCGTGTTAGTCGTAACCTCATGGTACCCAAATATGGAACTCAAGCTGAGGCACTCTTGGCTCGTACTCTAGATCTATTCGATCGTGATACCATGGCAGCGGCTGGACTACCCAGTGCCGGAAAACAACGATTACTAATTCGTAAAAAGTTACAAGACCGTACCGAGGGGATATTAACACGATTATTTGATGATCAAATGTCTATACTGGAGAAGAATATACTTAAACGATTCCAGAGCTCATTGTTACGAAAGATGGATAAGGATACAGATGCGTCGACTTTCTTTGAATCAAATGCCGATGCATTAAGGGCAGCTACCATGTCATTTGTTTTGGGTGCAACCTCGTTGCAGGTACCATCACTCTCATTGACAATGGCCAAGTCGGCACAAGAGATGGATGGTAAGCTCAATAATGCACTATTAACCTTCCCCGACTCTCCGGCTGCAAAGATCAAATCAATGACAAAGGTACAACAGGCTGTATCTAAAAAGAAACAACCCACGGAAGGGTCGATTGATGTGGCATTAGATATAGTAGCTATGATCCGACCGGATGGGTTTGGGAATTTGCAAGGGTTTGCGGGGTATCAATTAGGTCCACATAGTGTGACCGTGGGGGTTCATAATGATGCTGATGATCCGGGGGTAATTTCACAGTTTGGTGGAGTTCGACCTCCGTTTATGCGAGTTCAGCCAAAGTTAAAGTTGGATATTGAGCTCTAAACTTGGTAGCTTGTATTATTGTTGGGGGTATCTTTATAAGTTGTGAACTGAGTATACAGTTAATGATTCTTTCAGGTCAACACTTGTCTTATATTCTCTTCATAAGTATATTGGTTGTTCGTTCTTTGAAGATCTCGTCAAGACAAAAGTCTATACTCGCTTTAAGTCTCTAGATTTATTTATTGCCAAGCTAGCTTAAAGAAACTCATCGTCATCGGTCTTCTTCCTCGAAGCCTCTACATCGTCTTCCTTTGGAGGTTCACCAACCAACTGTACTCTTAGTTTATAATCATGGACCAACTCTGGATGGACATACATTGGCATTGCAGGATTTGTAGTTCCAACCATGAAGTTGCAAAATGGTCGTGAATTGTTATTTGGTGGGGGATAAACCTCAGTTGTTGGATCGAATATAGTCTCAACTCTTCTTGCCAATATATCTCTAGTGACGATTTTAATTAAATGTTTATCTATAGCATCATTTGTGACTATATCACTACCACTTTCACTTTCTTCTTCATTATTTGATGCTGCAGGCAGCCTTTCAATTGTATGTACATACGGCGAAAAGCAGTACCCTAACAAGGCAGTCGAGCCGACTGCAGTTATACCAGCAGTTGCAATTACAGCCAATTGACCCGTGGGAGGTATAGCAGAGTGTTGAAATACTGAATACGCAGGAAGACCAACCAATCCAATAAAAGCGGAAGTTAATGATATCCTTTTTAGTCTCAAGGTTAGTTGTGCAAACGGCCCTTCATATATCACTCCTAGTATCTCTTCATTGTCTTTATCAGTAGTATCAGGTTTGTTTGTTGTATCTTCAATGCTATTGCCTTTGTTTGTTGTATCTTCGTGGCTGTTATTTCCACCACTGCTAAATGAACGTTTGATAACTAGTTTGTTATTCATACATGAATTTTGAACATGATGTGCACTCTTACTTTGTAACGAGTAATCTTGTGCGATATGAATACCACCACCTATTGAAGCATATTGCCTTGTAATACAAGATCTTAGGGGTAGCTTTAATACGCCAGATCGGATGATATACGCCGCCATTCTATCGACCTACACGGCTTCGTACTGCAAACCAACACATTGTGGGCCGGGGCGGGGAAATGGCACACTTCCACATGTAAGCATTTCCTCTCCTTCCCCAAACAGAGTTTCCTCATTACGTCCTTTCATGAAATCTAATTGGAGGATATGTTAGATTTCTTACATACTGTGTTGGTTTATTTGTCGTCATTTGTGTGGCGTCTCCTTATTTGCAAGTACATTCATTAGTTTAGGAATATATCTTTAGTCTTTTTTGTGTGTGCATAAGATATGAGCACATCTTTGAATCGATATTGAAATTCATAACAAAACTTTGCACCTCTAGAGTAGATTTATCTTAAACCGGCCTATGGTATGAGCACATCATTTTATACAATGAAATCCTCACTTAATATCGATCAAAGCAATGTCAATGAACAAAATTATGATGACGATGAACAAGCCCCTCTCGACAACTCTCAACCATTAGATGAACACATACTTGATATAATACGAAAAACAAAGAAGGACGAACACAATGGTCATCGTACCATCCGACCAGCATTATTAGCATCTGAATTAGGACTTAGTGTTGAGGATGCAACAAGAGAATTATGTGGTTTGTTATCTGCGGTAGGTGGTGGTATTAATGGTGCTAGCTTTGTCTTTGAAAAGGTGGATATGCCAGGACAAGATATATCCAACAAAGCAACAACTATGGTATTTACATTTCCACATGACTTTGAAGTACGAGCAAAGAAGTATCGCCGACAATCAGATATGAAACAAAGATTTCAACTCTTCACAACAGGATTGATAAAGTTTATCAAAGTGTTCACAGCCTTTGGACTTATTATAAGTTTGGCAGTATTGATTATCGCTGGTATATGTCTGTTGGTTGCTGCAGTAATTGCATTAGCAAGGGGTGGTCATAACGGAGGCGGCGGGCATAGAAATCATCCTCTAATGCACAGACTACGATATCTATTCATTCAACTACGTCAGATACTTTGGTTATATGCAATTTGTGGAAGTGCCGTCGATGGGAATCAAGATCCATTCATGAGAGAATGTGCAGGTGATTTAGCATTCATGATGAGCATGTTCTGTGGCAACCCTATGCATCCCTTCTTTTGGTTTCGAGTTGGTGGTATGAGAAGACGATGGGCAAGAGTACGAAGGACAAGAGGATGGGGTGATTCAAATGGCAATGTCGATGCCTTTTGGACTAGAGGAGATGGTAGAAGTCAATCAATAATGAGAAGAGGTACCTGGGGAGATGATAATGAAGAAGATGATCGAATGATAAATCAAAGTTCAAGTAATGGTGATCAACAACGAGGTTTACTTTCCATTGCTGTCGAACTTCTCTTCGGCCCCGATGGCAACACATCTGACGACAATATTCATTCATCTAAAGAGCTGCAAAAGTGGAAATTTCGCGCATCAGTTATTATATCTCTATCAACAACATCAGAGGGTAATGGGATATCTCTTCGTGAGTTGTTACCATTCGTCGACAACCCTCCAGCCTCGGCAGATCATCCTTCAGCTATTCGTGAAACTTTGAGATTAGTCACTTACTTTAATGGTCAGCCTGTTGGTGGTATTGATAGTGAATCAAGCGGTGGTATTGATGCTAGGTTTTGCTTCCCTGAGCTTGTTTCAGAGATGGACTACACAAAGTTACTTACAATTGGAAGCTCCAGGTTTGCGCCTCCATCACAACATGCAATTGAAAATAGAGCAAACGTATCTTCAATTCTTTACAGAGAAGACCGAGAATTTGACTTTGGATCTTCCGAAAATGCATCCAATGGTACCCCAGAATATCTATATGAACAACCACTTATGCTCACTCAGCTATCTCGAACGCAATTTGGCCAGTGTGTTCTGCTTGGAATATTAAACTTTGTCGGTATTATATGGGTGCAAAATGCATTGTCACCGGGAGGCATGTTTGCATTACCTCTATCTGCCAAGTCAGTATCGGGTGGTAGATCATTGATTGCACTTGCTTCTGTTCTATTGTTGAAACTCTTGAATATACTGAGATTCTATTCAAAGTTGTTTCTCCTTTTACCATTCAGCCGAATGATAATTGTTGTTGTAAGAAATCTCTTCGTTGACAAGAGAAACAAGAGACGAGAAGGATTTGTCAGGGCTGAATTGTAATTATTAGAATAAGGATGTATCTCTTCTGCCTACACATACATAAACTAACTTATTTTTGTTGACTATCAATCTAATATAGAGTTGCAAGTCCCAACATACACAAACCAACAAACCATGATTGCAAAACATGCCCTCCAGAACTAGTACCATCTGTACTTTCAGGAGTAGAAGTATCATCATCTCCTGTGTCCAAGTATTCCAAACCAACCATCGCCAAGTCAATGTCAGCTGTTGCTTCGTGCTGCCAAAGAGCTAGAGCAACTTTAGTCGTTGGATCTAAAGCTGTGCTCATTGGGAAAGTATTGTATTCTGTTTCCGTGTTGGGGATTGCCTCCTTTGTGACGTAGAGGCCTGGGTATTCATTGGCTTGGACTATCGCAGAGGCAATACCGTCTACTGTTAAAACACAGTGGCCATCTACAACCATCTCATAGCATTCTTCTTGAGTTGCACACAACTTAGGATTCTTAACCATCGGTCCAACAGTATTGAAGGCATAACTCCCTTCCCACAAACATACACCCCCCCCGTTTTCATTAGCATCGGCGATACTCTTAACTCCAAACTTACTCTGGGAGATGACAGTGAGGTAAATAGATTGATAGGGAGGGAGAAACGTTGTCAACTCTGCTCTAAGCGGGTTCATAGTGTATGCCCCAAGTATCATATCATGACAAATTTCTCCATTCTTTGCATTCAGATACACTTGAGTCCCTACACAGTCGGGTGACACAGTTGCAAGACTTCCCGTCGGGGTACCCAGCTCTCCCTCAAAGTCACTAACAATACCATTTACTGATGTATCAATATCAATTGTTAGATCAACTCCACTTTCTTTTGCTTTGGCAATTATAGAATCGGCCGAATCGAAAACAATACCAACCCACTTCCCATCTTCGGCTTGATATGCCTGTGGCTTGTTACGATACACTCCAGAGGTCACTGACATTTCTTTGGGGAAGTATTTTGTGAAGTCATCATCTCTATGTCCAAACCATTTCTCTTGCAAGTCACCTATACCACCTCCTACATAAACTGCATACATCCATTTTGCCAACATGACGGCAGTTTCTGATGGTAACGCCATATTCGTTGGGATAGTTACCCAATTAAGGTCTTCTAAAATCTCACCAGTAACTTCCAATCCTTTAAACAACTCTGGATTCATAGCTGCACGATACCAGGCTTCAAAGCGATATGCAATAAATAAATCACATTCACCATCTTTCAATAAAGTGTAGTATGTATCATAAATATCAAACTCAAACAGCTCTGTTGAACAAATTGTACCGTTATTAGCTGTAACTTCTTCAAGTGTTTTGTATGTATCATTAGACCGAACAACAGGGGTTAAAAAGTCGACAGAGTATGGTAGGAGGAATGTAACATTTGCTGCTCGCTGAGCAGTTTGTAGATAAGCACCGAGAATGATATCATAACAATTCTCGTCACAATTAGGTGATATATACTGTAGAGAATCATCTCCACTCATCTCCAATATACTATCCCCATCGCCAGCAAATGTTAAAGTATAATTATCTTTCAATGCTTCTTTAGTTAGAAGAGATGCTAGATCAATACTAAAACCTGTCCATGTATTATTATTTTCAGGGTCAAGAAATGCGAATGGTTCTGTCGGATTGATTGCAGTACGAAGGGTTATGTTCTTATTTACAGCTGCGGTAGTGAGAATCTGTAGTAGTAGGATTGTAAGTAGCAGAATCTTCATTTTGATGTAGTAGTGTGTTTGCAATGTGATCTTATATACGGATGTGTTAAAAGCAGTGAGAAGGTTGTCGGTTATGCCAATTGAATTGTTAACTGCCTAGCAAATACTAATGAAAGCTGGCAAATACCGTGTACGCTGAGTATTGAACAGTACAATCCTCTCCAATCCTCTCTCCTAATCCAGCCAGTCAATGAAAGTTGGCAATACCGTGTACATATGAGTTATATTGAACAGTACAGTCCTCTCTCCGATGAAAGAGTTGCAAAGATCCAAATCAATCGACTGTACCTTTTGACATTGCGACCTGAATACCGTCAAAGAGGACATTTTAGTCGCAATCAATTAAGCCTCAAATTTTTACAAACACATGCTTATTACCCTTGACGACGATGACTATCAATTAGTAGGCATGCTATCACATATTGCTTACTATAATCTCTAGTTATTAGTATCTCCGAGATTTATATGCCGCTGATAGACCGTGAAATAAAAAAGAGCACATCTTATGCACAAAAACTATTGCAGTAAAAACTTACTCAAATAATACATGCAATAAACCTTTTCCCTTTACTTATCGACTCGTATTATTATTACATTGGCAGAAAGTAGATATAGTATTATATCGGTTCTAGATCATATTGACCCTATATTTTGGGTTCCGTCAGTCAAAAAACATACACAACACGTGATATTATTAACACACATTATAACATACACTGAATATATAAATAAACTAACATGCCAAAAACATACGATGAATTAAGTGATCTAAATACATCGTCCAAACTTGATTTAGACTTTGATCCCAATTATCAAGATTTTGATGATTCAGCCATACAAATGTCAACTATGATGGAAACATCGTATATGACAAGTGCTAGTAGTAGATTGGATAGAGATCAACAATCTGATGCTCAGTCGTCAAAGAAGTCAGGTGGAGATAGAAGTAGGAATAGTGAAGCAGCGTCTATTGACTTGTCACGTGTTGATAGTGCCTCTGCTCAATCAAGTAGGAGTAGTCATAGTCCAGCATCAATGAGTCGAGGCACTTCTGCTAAATCAAGGTCTGTTAGTAGATCTATGAGTAGATCTGTGAGTAGTAAAAGTTCTAGATCATCACAATCACAAAACTCTAGCAGACCATCGAGTCGGTCGTCTTCGCGAAGTAGCAGTAGATCATCACAAGGAGGTAGTATACAATCAAACTCTAGTAACAGCAGCGCTTCATCGGTGGTTAACAGTGTCATACAAAGTTCCAACGGCAGCGAGTCATCTGCAATAATGGTAGATAATTCAGATCGATCACCAGAAGACGGTGAATTAAATAACCTATCATTCAATAAAAAGACTAGAGAGGGACGATCTAAGAATTCAAGACATGGTACTAATTATACCAATTCTAGTCAATCTCGTTCTAATAGTAGAAATCATCAACAGAAACAACAGAAGGTTGATAACAATACTGAAGAACGACGATACTCACCACAAAGATATAGCAGATCACATACCAATTCACGATCACGAACCAATTCACCACATCCAATAGATGAGGCTGGTTTCTTAGATTTAAGTATCAGGACGCCAAGTTTAGGTGATGGAGCCGATAGTATTAGTGATAAAAGTAGTAAAGGTGAACGTAGTATGACACCGGAACGGTATCATAGAGATAATCAACCAGTTTACAATTATGCCGGTGGTATTAATAAAGGAGGAGAGATATTAAATGGAGGACTAGGGTCAAAGAATACATATCCAAATCGTGGATTAGATAGAGAGAATACATATTCAACATTAGATACTAGTTCACAGGCTGAATATTTACCCAATGTTGATGTGTTGAATAAGAAGTTGGTTAAGATAAAGTTGTGGAATCCAGACGAGGATAATAGAGAAGAAAAGCAACAATCAGTGGTATCGGTAGCAATGGATGCAATGGCAAAGTCTGACGATTTTAATAATACAAAAGATATGAATTGTCAAGTCGGGAGACAGATACAGCTATGTCATAATGGAGAGTTAATTGTCGGCAATTCTGATATGGGTGAGAATACAGTAAATGTTTCTTGGATGCCACCGTTTAGTTTGATACAAGATGAAGAAGATTCATCATGGGAAGCACCATTTAGCTTGACAGAGAAGGATAAAGAACGAGCTGAGATTATAACAAGAAAACTCGAGAACCCACAACCAGAGCAGCAACAATCCAAGCAACAGAGAAGACCAAACTCGGAATTAAAAGCAAGCATGTTATCACATACGACAGGATCATCATCTGTGAAAGGACTTGAACCATTTACAATCCCATCAGTTATATCATGTACTGTAGTGAAAGAAACACCCGCCTCCAAGGTCGGATTGGCCTTCCGTAAAGCAAACGGAGTCGTTGTTATAGAAAAGATTGGCAATGGGTCACCATTTGAGGGTAAAGATCTTAAAGTTGGGCATGAATGCTTATCAATTAATGGACATAGACTTCGTAGTGCTCGACGAGCTGCTGAGATTGTACGAAATTCAACTAGTTTAACACTATTGGCGAGTAATGCACCACGTCCGCCCGGCACAATGTATACAATGATATCATTGAAAGATCAATCTGGATCATTATCAAAAGGCCGAGACCATGCAGTAGGGATGCACTTTAAGATGAAGCATGGACTAGTACAAATGGTCAAGGCAAGCTCTGATAGTCCAATAAGTTCTACATCCATGAGAGTGAATGACTTTATCCTGGCCATTAATGGTTCAGTGATTGGTAGTATATCCCATGCCGTGGCTGTCTTATCTGATGTATCGAGTGGTGATGATATTGTTCCTGTACTTTATTTCAATATGAGACAACTTCGAGTAAGTCTTGTCGATAAAGTCATAGGTGAGCAATGGAAGAAGGAATGGTCGAGTGCGTATGACGAATGTGTAGTTTCACAACAGAGCAAAGGTTTAACAAATCCAGTAACGTTAAAATTCAAGGAAGGGGGAAGATGCGAATTATTAGATCGATATGGAACAACTTCTATACCACCTGAACATCCTCTGATATCGGTTGTAGAAACTTTGAATCATGGAATCATGTGTGTATTATCGGCTATCCGTGAAGGAGTTGAGCTAGTCACGACGGATGTTTTGATGGAGAGGAGAAAGAAAATGAATGGCTACTAGTCCTTTTATACAATAGCTCAGAGTTCTGATCAAGACTTTATAAATCTAATGCACTTATTTGCAGTCTATCATCTTCTGTTGTGCCGTTTGTACTTGTAACTGCCGCAATCTCTCTCTGCTTACTTTTCATTTCTATACAAATCTGTTGGTATGCACGTAATGTCGTAGCATAATCTTCTTTTGTCACATGCCCATCTTTGAACCCCTGTCCAACACTCTCCATTGAATCATCCCATCCACTCTTTGCTGCAATCATATAGTGCTTCATTGCTCGATCCGTATTTCCCTTGCTTACTTCTATACCACCAAGAGCGTACCTTGCAATTTCACTTCCTCTTACTGCTGCAAGCATCAAGTGTTGCTCAAATTTTTCATCATCCTTCTCCATATATAAACTAGCAAGTAAACAATGTGCTTGGATAGATCCAAGTTCAGCTGCCCGACTGTACAATTCAAATGCCTTCCTATCATCTCGTGGTAGACCACTCTTACCCTGAGAATACCAACCTGCTAGCTGAAAAAAGGCGTTAGCGTCGTCTAGTTCCATTCGTTTCTTTGTTCTCTCTATTTTCTCAATGTCCGAACTTGGCAGCTGCACTCTACAAAAAGCACAGAGACGTTTCAGATTCCCTTTTCTCATCTCTTTAGCTTCTGCCACCATACACCCAGAACATATTGTCTTGCCACAACATTGTTGATATGATGTCCCAACTCCACCTGCTTGATGACAATATGGCATTGGTAGAAAGCAAATTTCACAATCTTCTTTTGGTGGAGGCTCCGCAAACAACTCTTCATCAGATATCTCAATTTTGCTGAAATTTTCAATGATAGCATCTACATCGATACTACTACTAACTGCTGTCTCTTTATTGTGCCTCTCTGCAGCCAACTGTCTACATTCCTTCTTGTGTTTGGATCGATGAGCTTTTCTACATTTTGCGTTGCAATAACTAACTTGTTCACATGATGTGCACACTTTGAGATTATCGCCGCCCTTGCCACACGCCGCACATTTAGACGGTACATTGCTACTGTTGGTATTACTACTCATATTATCAGTTCAATCCTCGGCGGCCAATCAACACTATATACTTGAAACATACCTTGACTACTACTACCTACTACCTCTCAAAGCTACACTTCACCATGAAGTATTTTTTATTTACTTTGATTTGCAATAAAGAAACTTCTAAAGTGAAACTTTAGTAAATATTATAAGTTCCATTCTGCAAATGATTTTGATGGCAGGCAAATAAACGATATGGTGAGCCTACGGCCAATACAGGTGATGATGCTTGCCCTTCATGTACATATATATTCTATAAATGCATATCAAATACCCCCTTTGATTGTATCACGGTCTTTGAAAACATTTCATACATTCAACGATCACTTTAGATGGCGGCCATCACATATGCCAATATCAACATCATCTATATTGCAATCATCACGAGATATATCACAAGATATAGCACATGATAATATAAATAAAAGGCGTAGAATAGGTATTATCGGCGGGGGTGCCAGTGGTATGTTTTCTGCAACAGCCGCCGCCGATGCCATAAGAAAAATGCCAATAGAATGTGATGTAGTAGTATTGGAGAGCACATCAAAAACAATGGCTAAAGTTAGGATAAGCGGCGGAGGTCGATGTAATGTCATGCATGATACGACAAAAGCATTGCCACAAATCTTATCATCCTATCCACGAGGTAATAAAGAACTGAGAGGATTATATACCAAGCGATTCACACCCGATGATGCGTATGATTGGTTCACATCTCGTGGAGTACAACTCAAAACAGAAGCAGATGGTCGAATGTTTCCTATCACTGACAATTCACAAACTATTATAGATACAATATCACATGCAGCAATAAAAGCAGGAGTAGAGATACGTATGAAGGAAAAAGTAGACAGTGTAGAAACAAATGATGAAGGACAGTATGTAGTCAATATCTCAACAAGGTCATCGAATGCACCTAATAGAGTCAAGAGTGAAGAAGTATTTGATTCATTGATCCTTGCAACTGGATCCTTTCCTCTTGGACATGAAATTGCTCGATCTCTTGGCCATGATATAGTCAAACCAGTACCATCGCTCTTTACATTAGATTCCAAAGAATTGACTAGTAATGAAGGCATATTCAATGGCCTTGCTGGGGTTTCGGTACCTCTAGCACAACTGACATTGGTTGTTAATGATGAAATGTTAGGTATAAAGCAATCTGCAGACGAGTCAATAGAATCAGAACAAAGTGACATCCCACCTGCAGCTAAGAAGAAGAAGAAACGAAAGAAGAAGGCTCCAACAATTGTACAAGAAGGACCTCTTCTTATTACGCATGTCGGGGTTTCGGGTCCAGCGGCTCTAAGACTATCGGCATTTGCTGCAAGAGAATTCAATAAAGTATCATATGAGTGTGAAGTGAAAATACATTTCTGTCCAAAGTATGAAGAAGAACTGAGAGACATGAATAAGAGTGGTTCAAGTGAGAGTCTACTTATGGATGCCTTGTGGGATATGACACGCATGATACCTAAACGTCGAGTTGCTACTGGATGCCCGTTGTTTCTAAAAGACAGTGAAACAAATAGAGAAGAAGATTCACAAAAGACTTTGCCTGTCATACCGAAAAGACTGTGGCAAGCTCTTGTAACAGAGGCTAGTGAGATACCATCAACAATAACCTGGGCAGATGTATCAAAGAAGATGGTACGATCTCTTGCTAACAATCTCTCCGCCTTTCCTCTGAAGGTGACATCTAAGAGCACATTCAAAGAAGAGTTTGTAACGGCTGGTGGAGTAAACTTGAAGGAGATTACAATGTCTAGAATGGAGAGTAAGATTATACCCGGACTGTTCATGTGTGGAGAAGTGCTAAATGTAGATGGGGTAACTGGAGGATTCAACTTTATGGGATGTTGGTCTACCGGATTTGTAGCCGGGGAGAGTGCTGCCAACTTTTGTTGTCGAGATCTGATAGAGAATTGAAACCTCAACACAACTCTCTAAGCTAGTTCATAGCTATACTGAAGTGTCTTCAAATACTATCATTCTGTAGATTAGAGTTTATATCTATCACATATGGTACCCGTTTATTAATAAACTAATACTATCCACAGAAAACATGACATCAAGGGGAATCGAACCGAGTACATATTATTTATATGACTTTATATACTTAATTTTTGTCAAACTAAATGTCGCTGAGTTCGCTCAGTGGCAGTGATTTTGTTTCTTCCCATCAGTCGCAGAAATGCGAAAGATGTTAAGTTCAAAAGCGATGATTAGTGATTGTACATGATTATTCATGACATGCCTCTCCCAAGCGCTTACCGGCGTACGACAATGGTATAACCTATGAGCACCCCCCATTCTATTTGTACTTGTGCCTTATGTGTTATATGCATTATTATATTGCGTTTATCTGGTTGTCTTTTGTACTTTACTATGAGTATCTTGTTCTATTCTAATACTAACTGCGTAAAGGAATACTTACAAATGCTAGTCTTTTATCTATGTAAACTACTCTGTAGTACTGCCTCCATAACATCATGATCATCGTGTTTACTACCACCAATCAATGATGAATTCCCGCCAGACAAACTTGTCATTAAAGTCTCATACGAATCCAATGATCCAACTAATGTTTTCATATCAGGCGTACCATATGTCAAGCTAGCCATATTAGGTATCCCAGCATCGTTTGTCACTTCTGATGCCCAAGAAGCAAGTGAAGAAGACTTTAGTTCTGTTATATCAAGGATTGACTTTTCTACTTCTTTTCGAACACGGACATCTTTATTAGATGTTGGGAATGTATCACACATAGCTGGTAACATGCTCGCCAGATATGTGATCAAATGAGTTTGTGGAAAGTATTGGGGGAGCAATGCATTGGCCAACTGTTGAGGTAGAGTCCCTGTAGCAGTAAGCGGTTGTTTTGTGATCTTTGAAGCTTGATGTAGAATGTTTGATAAGCGTGGCAACTGATTCATTACATCTTGTTGGAAGATTTTAGGTTCATCTTCTTCTTCTTTATCTTCATTGACAATACCTTTACCTTCCTTTGATGCAAGCTCGATTATACCACCACAATATAATGAAACAAACTCAATATCTTGTAAAAGATCATGCTTTACCTTGCCGGGTATATTATCTTTCTCATCTGTTGCTTTTATGTAAACATCTAATGATCGACAAACATCCAGTAGAACTACAAGTATTGCAGCAGCAACATGTGCCAAAGATGGTGCACATGTATACTCAGACCTCTTAATTGGTAAAAATGGCGTATAAAGCGGAGGAAGATCCCACAACTTTGAATCATCTAATGTAACTACTGTTTCTCTTCTAATAGCAGATACATCATTCCATGACGATGTTGATAAATGAGGTAATAACATTTCTTCTTTTGTATCTAACAGTATAGACGGAGAGTTGGAGGTAGCAGCCCAGAGTCCACTCAGTGTACACGGTGCTAGCACTAATGAATCATCATTCTCTTTTGTTCTACCGTCGTTGCTATTGATATTCTTTTCAAACAGTGTATCATTAACAGCTTTGGCTAAATCGATGGCAGCACCACTACCTATCCCGATAACTACCCCGCCAGATCCTAAACCTGCACGCTTTGCCAAATCTAAAGCTTCATTGACATCATGTAGAGTAGGATACGCAGAACTTATCGTAGTTTGTATACTCTTCAAATTATATTCAAGTTTTATAGATTGAATATTCCGTTCAACAAATGTATGTATTGTTTTATTATTCTGTTGTTGTTGGAATTTAAGATTGTTATTCGTCTGTGTAGGTTGTAGCTTTTCATATAATGTGTTGGTAGTAGGAGCTTTGATACCTGAGACTGCTGTTGATATCGCTGGGGGCGGTGAGGAAGATATCAATAAGGTTGGTGATGATCGTAGACGATGTATATTGTTACGAATGTAGTTTCGTAGTGAAGTCATGATTTCACTATATATCGACTAACACGCCAATAATATTGACACACCAATAATAATTGGATTTCACTATATCGACTAATATTCCAACCACTTGTAATATTGATTGACACACCAATAACAATCACTCTCATAAAAGTAGTATATCCTTCAATGTCTACAATCGGTACCTATCAATTGCAACAACACCTGACCAGCTCTATCGCAGACCCACATGAATTGCTTAATGAGTCCCATCTGGGTCCCGGAAAATGGCTAACTTATACTTTAAGCAGCTTCCAGAAAATAAAAAAACTCAAAAAAGTGGCCGATTAGAACCATCCAGGACTAAGTCCTGTGTGGTTCTAATCGGCCACTTTTCCCATTTTTTCATTTTTGCGACCTGTGGTTAAAGTATAAGTTGGCATTTTTCACTTTATTGTAATTGGGAGTCTTTTGGATACCTAAGCAATTCATGTGCAAACAAACTCTAGTGATCTATTCAATGAAGGATACCTGCTTTCAATGAATTACATGTGGAATATTTTTCTCTTTGCTGCAAATTTTTTAATAGTACGATACAATATCGTATTGAATGATGGTATACTCCTACCCAATAGCAGTATTTGTTGCTGCAATACTCTCTTTTCAATGTCTATTATCGCCGGTTCGTAGTTTTTCATCTCCGTCAAGTGTTGTTCAATCAAGAAGGATACCAAAAACACATCTACTACACAAACATAATATCATCTACTCATCTGCAATCTATTCTACAGATGGTAATGATAATGAAGATATAAATGAACCGATAGATGTTAGTGCAGATCCAAGATTGCGACGTTTGCGTTTATCAAGGGCATTAGGTATCGATTGGGGAACTGATTTATCGTTCAGCTTCGTGTATGTACGTGACATAGAACCATCCGGTGCAGCTTCCATAAGTGGTGAAGTTGAAATTGGTGATCAAATATGTGAATTAACATCAGTAAATTCCAAGAGTGGTAAAGATATACCAATTAATTTAATCGGTGCTCCATTTGATGAAGTGATGGGTGCATTTGCAAATTTGGGTAGAGAGGTAAAAGAAGTTGATTTAGTGTTCTTTCGAGGTACAAAAGATGAATTAAAGGACCTTTGTGCCGGTGGTACTGGATCACAGGAAGATGAACAAATAACAATTACAGTTATACAAAACAAGGGATCGAAAGATGAAACTATACGTACACTTGAAGCCAAGAAGGGGGTTAATGTTAGACAACTTCTAACAGATAATGATATTAATGTGTATCAAAGTCTAACACGATGGACAAACTGTAAAGGGAAACAGTTATGCGGAACATGTATTGTTAATGTCACTGAAGGAGGGGAAGGTACGAATCGTAAGAGTTTAGACGAAGCAAGTACATTACGGGAGAATCCAGATACATATAGATTATCATGTGTTACATTTGCCTATGGAGATGTTATGGTAGAAACCTTCCCACCCATTGAGGCTGCTCAGTGGACACGGTAATGACAATATAATTCTACCAAACAAGTAATCTTTTTAGCCATTGATCTTTGTTTACTCTTCATTTCTTCACAATGTCTCTGGTGCATATAGTCTTCTCAATGAATGAGCTACCGACCTCTGTTCACTCTTCATTTCGTCTAAAGAGTCTTGATGTGCTCGTAATGTACTTGCATACTCATCTCCAACTTTGTACCCTTTAATTTCCTCCAAAGCTTTGTCAAACCCACTCCTTGCTGCAATCATATAGTGTTTCATTGCCGTGTCCATATTCCCATTTGCTTCTTCCGCAGTACCAAGATTATACCTTGCGTATTCGTGACCCCCCATGGCTGCAATCTTGTAGTAATAAATCGCTTTACTCATATCTTTCTCTACACCATCACCATCCTCATATGCATGAGCAAGTGAATTTTGCGCCTGGACTGATCCGAGATCAGCTGCTTTATTCCACAGTTTGATTGCCTTGTTCATATCCTGCGGAAAACCCTGAGTACCATCCGACATGACACTCCCTAGCCAAGAAAACGCCCCACCATCATTTAATTTCATACGTATATGAACTCTTTCCAACCGCTCTTCTTGATCGACTGAACTTGGTTTTCTGCAAAATGCACAACAATCTTTCATATTCCCCTTCCGAACTTCATCTTCCGCTGCTTTCACACACCCTTCACATAATTCCTTCCCACAGCATTCCATATATGTTGTATACACTCCACACATTCCAATAGCATACGGAATCGGCTGCATACATATCGGGCAATCATCTTTTGGCGGAGGGTCTGCAAATAACATTTCATCAGATACCATTTCATTGTTGTGTCTCTCAGCGGCCAGCTGCCTACAAGCCTTCTTGTGTTTGGATCGATGAGCTTTTCGACATTTAGCACTGCAATATTTAACTGACTTACATGATGTGCATGCTTTGAGATTATCGCCGCCCTTTCCACACGCCGCACATTTATTAGATATTGTATCTGTTAACATATCATCAATTAAATCCATCGTGTTCATACCCTTAACGAGATCATCAACATCCGCATTATTGTTGTCCGATATATTACCATTATCAGACGAACCTAAGGAAATACCATCAACATTATTAGTGATATTACCACTCAATTTATTTTCATGTGCACCTTCTTTTTTGCAATGATTCATTTTCAATATGCATCTACTCTTATACCGTACTATATGTACTAACAACTTTAAAACCAGTTGACAGACAAACTAACTGCTTTATTCACCGACTAAGAGTAGCTGTTGGGCCTATATTATCAACACCAACCACCCAACAATACAATACAACAAACAACTAATATCTAATATCACATAAATTTCCCATTTAGTTATCAAAGACTCCCAATTACAATATAGACTCTCCTTGTTCCTCGATATGTCTTGATAAGCTGTATATTAATTGAATCCGTATCTCTGACCCTTGTGAATCTAAATAATATCCATGAATATGCTACTCGAAGAAGCGCTCGCCAATCAAAACTCTATCACAAACTCTAACAATTCAACACCTTCAACTACAAATCAACAACTATCACCACATGAAACAGCATTAGCATTACTCTCCTTCCTTCGTGATGAATTACCCGCGGGAGGTACCTCTGCCGAAAAACGATTTATTAATCTATTTCCATTAATTACTAATCGTATCTTTGGTGAGTATAATACTCCGAATAATAGTAATACTGATAATGGTGGCAGTGGTGAAGGGAGGGAGGAAAAGTTTCATGATGCAAGTCCAAGTCCACGGGGTAGTCCAAATAGTGTCGGCAGTAGTCCAGCACCGTCACCTTCTTCAGAAGTTAAGGTTGAGAACTATCGTCATTTAGATGGTGGTTGGCTATGTCTATATCCTTCACCTGCTCAACAACAACAACAACAACAACAACAACAACAACAACAACAACAACAACAACAGCGAAATTCTCCAAACAGTCCTCGTACACCAATAAATAACAGACCAAATCAACAGAAGAATACATTGGAATCAGATCCTATTATACGTTTATTACGTGCTCCCAAACCCCTCTCTTCTTCCCCTTCTTCATCCTCTAACACTAACAATAACGTATACACACCACCAACATTAATAGATTGTATATCTCTAGAATCTATACATCGTCCATCATGTAAGTTTAAATTATCAATTGGGGCAATTGAATTAGTTAATAAACCATTGGTTGGGAATTGGGAAATAGTTTATTGGAATGAGATTGAAAATCAGCAGCAGTTGCAGTTGATGCAGAATAATGTTCAAAGGGGTGGATTTGGTCAACAAACTGTTGAACAAAGCAAAGATGTGAAGAAAGTTGAAGGAAAGGTTGGTAAAGAGAATGGTACAAGAATCTTATTAAAGCTGTTACTTTCACCCGGTGGCGATGTATCGAACAATAATAACACTGCAATGAATCAGATGGAGTTGAAATCGTACTTTACATCGACATATCAACAACGCAAGAGTAGTCAATCTGGAGGACGTCAACAGAATCAACAGAGTTATACAACTCCATTAAAATCACATTTGATGGGTGGTGGATTAAGTAACAGATCTTCAACTACACCCGGTGGCGGCTCCAACAACATCAACACTACAACAGAACCATCAATAGAATTAACAATGTTGGAATATTACTTATTCCTCTTCATACGATATCCATTAGCAAATGTTAATTGGGACATACAACTATCTGAATATCAACGAAGACGTCGTGTATATGGTGGTAAGATCGCTCAACCGTATGGACAACGTATATATTCCTATTTATTAAGTAGTTATATGAATTATTATATATCACAGAATCAACAATATGATATGAAGGAATTGGAAGTTGGTTGTAATTGTTATGATGGTAAGACTATTTCAACAACTACTGCCAATGGTGCGAATGTTGCATTGAGTGTTATTACACCAAGTGGAAATAAAAGTATGGAACGCACCTCTGAATTGTTTCTACGACTTATTATTGAATTTTGGATGGAGGGTCAGAATATACAATTGACTACGAATGAAGGTATTGCTCGCTATAGGAGGGTACGTTCTGGTGTAATATCATCAAGTACTAGTAGCGGTGGCGTTGGGGCTATATCACCATCATTAAGTGATTCATTGGAATTATCACAACCTCAATTGAAATATGTTGAACCACCGCCTCAGGTACAAACATATGTATTGACGTTAGTTCGACATTTGGTATCTGATCGTAGTATGAGAGACTTGATTAAGGAGGTATCGGGTGTGATGCAAACTAGGCAGAAGGAGGAGAGAGAAGGGAAGGTTGTACCAAATTTGGTTAGTGAAGCTTCAAATGGTGGTGATGTGTCCAGTAACAGCACTGCTGCAAATGTTTCGTGGTGTCTGCCGCCTGCCATGACAGCAGTACAACCATCATTATTCAACTATATCCGATCAAGCTTAGCTTGTGGTGCTATTCATGATCGATCATCTATATTCCACAAGGCATTGGAAACTTGGTTAGTTTGGTTAGAGCCTTGGAACTATGTACTCAAGAGACGTGTGTTTGCAACTAGTCGTCAAGGTAGTGCCAATTCTGGATCAGGCACACCAAGCAGTGGAAGTCGAGGAGCTGCAGAGTCTTTCTTACGCAATGCCGCCGCGACAGTATCTTCACATCATCGTGTTGAATATGTCCCATCGTATGTCCAGCCAAAACCTACATCACCTAGCAAATACACAGCTGAATGGGAGGCATATGTTGTGAGTAATGTACATTACTTCACCGTACCGCTTTCGATCTTTTTAAAACGAGCACGCGAGTTAGACTTTTCAAATACTTCTGAATATCCTCGTTCATTGGCATTAGTACAACGTGTACTCCGTGTTTATTCGAAGGGAGTTGTGAATGTATTGAATAGTGTGTTGAATTCACGAGCTGATAGATTGAGTACATTGTTGTTTACACAACATGGTGTTAACATGGGACCGTTCTGTCCCCCGACTAGTGCTAATTGGAAATTGACAAATTGTCAGCAAGATGCAACGAACCTCTTGGAAGAGGTGTTTAGTCAACATCAGAAGAGACAAGCAGCCATGGATGTATTTGATCGACTTGAGGCTAAGCTGAATGGACTGTTTACTGGAAAAATGGGCAGTGATGAGGCTGCACTTGATAGTCTCTTGGCACATGTTCGTAGTTTAGTCAACCTACCACTTGACTATCAAGTCTTACCCGAGGAAGTGAAGGTATCACGTGGTTTTGGATTGTGGCGTTTACTCGGCTTGGATGGTACAAAGACTACATCTACTACTACTGGTGCCGCCTCTACTAATTTGTTAGTTCCCGAACGAGGATCAGATGGCAAGTTGACTGACTTTGGTCGTCAACAACTCTATGCAGGACTTGCCAAGTGCAATGCATTAGAATGTCATTACATTGGCGACCCGATGTTATCACGTGTCAAGAGTTATGAAGTCCCAATCTTGGTGGATTTGACCATCCGTCTTTCAAACTATTTGAATCAAAAGTTGGATTTGGTACCTTCACTATCTGCTGAAGAAGAGGCTGCCGCCGATGAGGACGATGCTTTGTTGAAGAAATATAATGAGATGCAACGATATCAGAAGATCAAGTATCGAATCAATTTGCGCTTCCTTGCTGACTCTAGAAATCTCATCTTTGCTTCTATTGTTTGGTGGATAGTCAAATCTATTCGGGGCTTGTTTGGGCATTAAAGTAGAGAATAGAGAATCTCTAAAATTTAGTAATATAAGTTATTACTTATTTCTGTATCAACTCATAGCATCATTCAAATCCTTGACAGCTTTAGCAACATCATCTGCCTTTGTAAATGCCCCGATCACAGCCACACACTCGGCACCCGCCTCTTTTACAATTCTTGCTACATTCGAATCTCCTATGCCGCCGATTGCAATCAATGGTATCTCTGGTGGCATTAAGCTTCGCCATTGACGTACAGTCTCTAAACCTTGCGGATCAAACTTGACATCTTTACTTGTAGTTGCAAACACAGGGCCTAAGCTGATATAACTAGGTCGTACTCCCAATGCAGCTGCTAACTCGGAATAAGAATGTGTCGATACACCAAATGCTAACCCAGCAGACCGGATCAAGTCAAGACCACCATCTTGTACACATTTGGCCATGTCTTCTTGACCTAAATGAATACCAAAACACTCTCCTGCCTCGATAGCTGCCTTCCAATAATCATTTATCCATAATCGGACACCGTTTGTTTTACACAAAGTTTGAGCTCGTTGGATGCGATCTAAGATTGTTGCATAGTCTGTTGTATCCTTGAATCGTAACTGAATGTCAGTTATACCATCGGTGGATACAAGTCGTTCAATCCACTCTACAGTGTCTACAATTGGTAATATTCTACCAAGAGTGACAGCCGATGATGATGAATCTAATGATTTGGACTTGTGATATGATTGCATGGGAAGGAATGCTGGTGTAGAAGCCGAGTTGGCATCTAATGCAATAGTTGGGAAGCGTTTATACGAATTTGGAAATCCAGTGTGCACAACTGGTCCAGGTCCCTTGCCAAGTTGCACTCCTCGAGCAATTCCTGCATTAACATATGCCTTAGCAATACAACATGCATCGACAAGATACATGGAACTAAGAGCACCAATTTGTTCACCACTTTTATTGATAGATGTATCATCTCGTTCTCGTTGTCCCATGGCCCATGCAGCAGCAATAGAAGATGAAAGTGTACATCCCGTTCCATGTGTGTGAATTGTATCATATCGATCACTTCGTAGCCATACACCTCTCGAACCATCACATAGACGTGGTTGATCTTTGACGGGTTTACCCTCCTCTGACATGGCAATGGAAAGTAGTAGATAATCTTGTGCATAACCTACTGAAACATTATCAGCATCATCTGATAAAGGTACTGCTGAACTACTCTTTCCCTGCTCTTCCAACAAGGAGTGACCGCCCTTTATCAATACTGCCTGTGGTCCCATTGCTAATATCTCTCGAGCACCTACTTCTACATCTTCGGGAGATGTTAACTTTTTACCTAATAACTCTTCTGCTTCAAACTTATTTGGTGTAACTAAATCAGCATATGGGAATACCTTCTCAATCATTGCTGCCTTGGCTGTATCATCAATCAATTTTGTACCCGAGGTTGATATCATTACTGGATCGACTACTATTAGAGGTGCTTTCTTATCATTATTATTTGTATCCTTGAGTTTAGCCAGCCATGATCCTACTTCCTCTGCTAAATCTTTCGTACCCAACATACCAATCTTAACTGCATTGGGATATAAATCACTTTCTAAGGTTGATAGTTGTTCACGAAGAAAGTCAATGGGTGGAGCATGAATACTTGTAACGCCACAAGAGTTTTGTGATGTTAAACATGTAATAGCTGAACATCCATGACACTTGCCGCTTGATATAGAATGTATAGCTTTTAAATCTGCTTGTATACCAGCACCGCCACCAGAATCTGAGCCAGCAATAGTGTATACAATACTTGGTTGGATTGTTGGCATATTGATATCATTAATTTTTGTTGTAGACGGAGATGAGGCTGCAAATGCAAACACAGACGGAACCTCGATTGTAATAATATATAGTATAGCAAATGATATGAGTAAATAATAATGTAGTACTATAGCCATCATAGGATATCAATACAACTCAAACATCAACAAATATGTTATGAATAGACAGTTCATTCTTTCTTTGTCAAAATTTGAGACCAGTACTTATCACTCTACAACGATCTGTTCTGAAACGGTATCCCAAAAAATGTTACTCTGTTTCGGTCTCCTACCTCTCGGCTTTTATCACCATTGGTGGCCAATATTGTCAAGTAGAATATTGGACAACACCTATCTGAACCAGAATTTCATGCTGAATCCAATAATAGTAGTCTCATTCCACCAAATTGAACATAGGAGCCAATATTTAGCCTAGAAGTCTCATAATTGCAAAAATGTAGGTGGTTTATGAAGCACTTAACTTTTGCAATATATTCATCAAATATTGACCATATCAAAGATTATTACACCCTATCCTACCTAAAATTGCACGTAGAATTCGAATATTGCAATCGCCTGGAGCCAAATCCAACGTGGGACGCAGTATTGCAAATATGAGATTTTGATTCTAGGCTACTAAGGTCAAAAAATGAAAAGTCAATCTTTTCACATGCCAACTTCAGAATGTCTTAGTTCAAGTAATATATAGCAATATTTGTCGTGAGAGAATTGTCATATATATCATATTTAATGAGCAGTGGTCGGATACATGTTGCTGCAACTTTAGGTTAAACCTAAACTTTTTAGCTAACCTGAGCCAGAAAATACAGGGGCCTCTAACAAAATAATGACTAAAGTAGGGTCGGGGACCGAAATCGAGTAACTTTATGTAGGGACCTTTTCAGAACAGATTGTGGCTGAGTGTATGCTAGGTATCCACGGTATTAGCATTGCATAGAGGAGATATAGAGAGATATTGCAGTGACGGCGTGATCTTTGGGTAGCCGATATTTCAGCTGTTTTGCAGTAAAAAGTTGTCGGCGTTTATATTTAAGATCCTCCCACTTTTGTCTTTTTTGTTATCTTCTGGAGGATAGCAGCCAGGCCCTATCTCTTGGCTTTTCTACCGCCATACCAAATATATTAGAATTTGCAGAAGAAACACAAACTACATATATTGCAAATATGAGAGAGGATAATGAGCACATCGATATAAGTGATAGTGACAAACTTAAAATCTCAAACATCATACATCGTCAAACTAAGAACAAGCAATAATGATATCTTCCCTGGTAATTCAGATAAACGTAGTGAACGTACCAAAGCCCGGATTTCCCATATACAGCAAGTATCACATATACATAGACATACAAATCATGTGAATAATATCCCAGTTATGGAAGATATGCCTGATTTTCTTGATAAAAATAATACTGCAGTAGATGGTAATGGTAAAAGAGTATCATTTAGTGTAGATGATAAGGATGAAAGCAATAATCATACAAACAAGCCTAATCGTATAAGTCAAATACGTGATTCGGAAAGTACATTCCATTCAGGGATTAGTGCAGGTGCGCCTCGTACAGATGACAGTGTTAATAGTTATCGAAGAAATTCCTCTATGGAAAGTAGTGATAGTGCTACAACATGGGAGGGGGGTGTTAAACCTAATAAAAAACATAGAAAGAAAGGCTGGAAGAAGATGTTATCAATGGCTAGTATGAGACGAAGTACGTCATCTGAAGCAACATCAGCATCAACATCTGAGAGACTTGCAGATAGAATCTCCGAGGGAACATCAACATCAGTGTCGACGGCGCATGCACACTTCTCAGAGTCATTAGAGGCAGTTGTCGGGCCAATTAAACGACGGACAAGTCGATGGAGTCCAAAGATTATCGGTGGAAATCATCAACAACAGTCACAAAATATGCATCATTTGGCTAAAGATAGGAAAAGCCTTGCAATGTCCATGCCACCCACGTCAGAACGAAATAACGCAACTAATAGACGTCCATCACAAATTGCTGATACACGAAAAAGTATGAGTAACCGTCGAGACAATGTTGATGCTAAACAATTAACAATGGGATTAGATATAGAATCAGCCGCATTCCTAGATTGGATGACACAGGCCAAGTGTGAAGAGTGGTTAAAATCATTAAAACGACGTGATCCACGGTATTGCATTAAGGAGTTTTTTGATGATATTGCGAGGGATGGAGCTGATAATATTGAGGAAGTGAATGCATTCCAACCAGAGTTGTTAAGTCCACTGTTATCCATGTTTCAACGGTCAAGTGTATTTAGTGTATGGAGACCGACTAGTGTTGATTCAATACGGAAGATGATGACTGGGCAGGGTACCGGGAAAGGATTAGATATTAAAGGCAAATCAGCCAAGAAGGGGAAACTAAGTGCATATGTACCCTTCCTTCAAATACATGAGGATGAACACAAGACGAAGATCCGGACACTTCCACGTGATGGACGGATACGTATTTTTTACAAGAAGAGAGAGGCACGCGATAAAGCGCATGCTATATTATCGGACGTTATGACAGATATGATGGAACAAGTAGCCGAGGCTGTTATGAGACTTGAAAAGAGTGAACGAGTTACAAGTAGGAGAAGTCAGTGCTCATCGCAACCACCGCCAGAAGTTCAAGCTGCTGTTACAGGTGACGAATCTGCTTCAGTTCAATCTGCAGGAGGGTACTCGGTTGAATCTGTCAAATTTATCTTATCATCATTCCAATCTATTCGAAGTATCAAGACATTAGACGGCGAGGAGGAGGAACAACTACGGATAGTCAGTGAATGGGATATGGAATCACCATCAATTATTAAGATTGATGATTATGAGCCGGCCTGCTTTGGTTTAGACATGCCAAAACGTCTATTTTGGGAAGGATATACAATGAGAGCAGGTGATATTACTCGACCTCCTGGCTCAGTTTATGATACCGGTCGTCCGTCTCGAGCATCATTTCAGGATATGAACTTTGCCTCCATTAAAGATGAAGAGGATTGGGACGAGGATACTCCGCGTGCTGTTGTTTGGCAGTATACTGATCCGTACCTTCCACCGTCTGAACCAGACCCTGACCCGATGATGCCACAGACATTACTAATGGCATATGAAGAGCATGGACGTGTTATGCCCGTGGTATCTGACTTTGATTGTTTCCTCTTGGGTACACGAGGAGTAAGATTTCGCACTCCCTTGCCCGAAGAGCAGGTGGGGTTAGTACACAAAATGCTAGATGATATAGAATCGATCTTACAAGATTGTAAAGAAGGGAAGAGCCACAATTGGACGGCAAGTTGGTTAGATTATATGAAGAAGAAGTCATCGAGGACGTCAATGATGACTCCAAAAGCAAAAGCTGCTGTGGCGATGCCAAAGTATGGATTTGGAGACCCTAAAAGTTATGCAATTATGAAGTTTGCGGTACAAAGGTTAGAAGACTTTGGTGCCGTTCGACATGGTGCCGAATGTTTTAACTTCTACTTCCCACAAGAGTTGGATGATGAGTTTCTAGTTATTGGCGGCAATCTTGGTGGTGCCAAGTACAAGTATATGAAACTGAAGGAGCTTCAAGACTTCCTTTCGGGGTGTGTTGATCTTGGTTTCACCTTTCCTCTCAATCCTAAATGGGTATTGTGTGATGATCAAGGCTGGAAGGCATTATGGGATAAACTTACTGGTAGTTGTCATCCCAATGTCCAGCTTAGTATTAATGCGTGGTACCCTCCTGGCTCTGAATTAAGAGAACGGATAGAAGAGATCAGTAAGAAATACCCACAAGGGTTCCAAAGTGACCTTTCAGGAAGGAAGAAGGGTACCCAAGCTTGGGATGAGGCTGAAATTGCACTTGATCGGTACCAAAGGATACAGAGGGCTAAACGAAAGTTGTGGGTCGTTCTATGCTGGATAAGTGTTGTACAGCAGAGTCAAAAGAAAGTTAATGCTCGACGAGAAAGTGGTCAAACATCATCTGCCAATGTCGAGAATGAAATCCAAGAAGCTACATTAGCCCAGAACGGAGAAGCTTTGTCTGCTCAAGATGAAACTGACATACAAACTACTTCAAAGCGAGTTTCATTTGAAGATCATTCAGCGGAAATGCGCAGATTGTCTGTTGCTTCTCAGCTTACTGAAGGGTCTCATGATGATAATGAAGACAACACAACTGACTCATCGTCGAAGAATGAAGAAGAAGCACCGCCAGTCATAAAGATGGGCAAACCAACACCCGTAAGAACCAAAAGTAAATCAGAGATTGTCAGAGCTAGAACACTCGAGGACCAGCGGCCGCCAGTTTTTAATGATCGATTCAGGAAGAGTTCATCATCTTTAGGGTCTAATCAAGTTGAAGAAAATATCGAAGTCATCGATTCACTTCTGTTTGGGGATCTATCTCTTACAGCACAACAGACATCAGGACTGCAAAGAATACGAGAACAGCTGGCTGGTGGTTCAAGCTCGGGGTCCCAATCGCAGACTCCTAATAAGATTAATCACCGTTACGAACGAAGACATACCTCGATCAATGGCCGCTTGAAATCGCTAATGATTGAAGATGTACCGCAATTTATCTTAAAGGAATACGGTGGTGTTAAGAGTAGTGATGTAAAGCTCAGCTTGAAAGATCAAGTGCATAGGATTATGAGCGCTAATCGTGTAATCGGGGCTATGAAGTCCTCTTTCTCAGAGAAGGACACTCAAAATGGGAATAGTCATTTCCTCCCTGTTGAGTGGACGTCAATGAGTAATGAAACAAAGCAAAAACTAGCCGAGATGCTTTCGTTTGGTGCACTTTCAAAATGGGAATACAATATAACAGAGGTGGCAAAGCTTTGCAAAGGTTCACCGTTGCTTCTAGTTGGTTGGGCAGTCTTAGGCTCGCCACTTTCACAACAAGCAATGGCATATGATTTGGAACTAGATACTGATACTGCGACAAGTGGCTACAACTTTACCACCGAGTTTAATTTTCAGATGCCAATACTGTGCTCCTTCCTAAGGACAGTAGAAGCTGCCTATCTTCCAAATCCCTACCACAACAGTACACATGCAGCTGATGTTGTGCAAACACTTAATACAATGCTTCAACTTGGGGGTAAAGAATACGCCCCTTCTCCTCTCGAACTCTTCTCCATATTAGTGGCGGCTGTGATTCATGATGTCTGCCATCCAGGGCTTAATAACAACTTTCAGATCAACTCTCATTCTGAGATGGCAGTTCAATATAATGATGTATCAGTTCTTGAGAATTATAGTATCACATGGTTCTTCTCCAAGCTGTTAGGTGAAACACGAGAGTTTACAGTTGACATATTCTGTGGATTGACCAAAGAACAATTTGCCAAAGCTCGTACAATCATCATTAGATCAGTATTGGAAACAGATATGACTCACCATTTCGCTTTGCTTAAGAAAATGGGTATACATCAACAAATGCTCGCGGGCAAGGATCCAGAAGCGTGGTATCAAACGTATACAAACGATGGAGTAAATCATGATCCCTCATTAGACATGTTGTGTTTCCTCCTTCATCAAGCTGATATATCTAACCCAGCCAAGCCATATCCATTGTTTTATGAATGGGCGGACGCAATACTTGATGAAAGTTGGAGACAGGGTGATAAAGAAACATCACTATCACTACCTGTATCATTTCTCTGTGACCGTATGACAACCGACAAGGTAAGTAGAAGTTGGATTCTGTGATCTGAGACTTGATTATGCTACTTTACTAACACCTTGATCTTTCTCTCTTACATTTAGAAACAATCACAAGTTGGGTTCATAAAGTTTGTAGTACAGCCTAGTTATCAATTGCTAGGCAGGATAATACCCCTGTTTGCTAAGACTGTATTCCCTCACATTGAGAAATCTCTCGAATTTTGGGATGATTATAAAGAACCTGAGGATGAGCTGAAAAATAGCATGAGTGGATAGTTTAGATGTGAAAGAGATGTATGCTTCATATCAGCAAATCTTAAATTTAGATGATGAGATGGCTCTTGTGTATATGTCCTCTACTTCTTCTTTTTATTAACTTCTCCTCCATGAATTGAGTAGCTACCATATTTCTTAGCAGGATCGTATATCTCCCATCTCGATGCTGGAAAGATGTGTTTATTGCGATCAAACCATCTCCGTTCAACAACCTTGCCTGGATGACTCTCATCCTTTTCTATTCTCGCATCAACTGCCCCCAACCTAATATCATCATGTACATCAAAGTTAAATAAAGGTCCAGATTTACCACGGGCTCGTGTTGCTATCAAATCATAGAAAGATATATCTTGTGGTATAATCAAATCTTCTTTCACATAAAGAAGAGCATCCGAGGATACATTCTGCATTTCTCGAAAGTCCTTGGCTAAATCTTTCCTGACCAACTCCAAAAAGCTACCAACTGTATCACCCTTCTTACACTGCACTGTTCTACGATGACCCGTACCATCCCAGTATGAGTATGTAATTTCAAGTATCTCCTCCTTCATTGCCTTTTGTCTATCAATCCATTCCTTTCGTAATCGTTCACGTTCTGCTATTGCCTTTTGTTCACGTTCTTTATCAGGTAAGAATGATGTGTTTACATCAGGATTCTTCATTATTGTCTTTTTCTTTGTCAAGTTTGCCTTTATCTCGTTTGCAACATCTTTATTTGATGGTTTTGAATCGATATCCTCTTCTTGATCATCATCAACTTCTTCATCATGACCAAAACTTAATGCCGCCATTCGTTTCTTCTTTTCTTTCAATGCTTTTTTCTACAAGATGAGATAGGATATCAGTTTGTTGGTGTATGTGTTATACTATCATATTATATGTTCACTATCCCCCTGTCACTTACCTTTGCTTTTTTACGCTCTTTCTCTAACTTCTTTTGCTCCTTCTCTGATAACGATGAACCTCCACCTATACCATCCTCACCACCCCCATCATCATCATCTTCCCCAAATATACCCTCACCTTTTTTAGTTCTGGATTTCTCAACCTATATGACGTATTTATGTTATGTGAGAAGTAATTTGCAATAGAGGGAAGTATACACATCCAAACATATATACATACCTCAGCGCTAGCCTTTTTGAAATCTGCAGCAGATACCAATCCAACAGTCTTAGATCTAAACGTTTGTTCCTCTTTACTAACGTTAATATTGGTATCAAACTTGGCATCAATCCCCAATTTCTGACGATCAGCATCATCTCGAATCTTTTTTGCCTTTGCCTCAAACTCTGCTTGTTCAGCTGCACGTTTCTTCGATAATCCGGCGGCACGAGATCCGGCTACATTACCCTCAACTGTATTAATACCAGTATCGGGACGTGAGAAGTGTTGTTGGAAGTCTCCCATGTTATGTCAACAAATTATAATATTGATAACCCAAAACTTTACACCGAATAATCCTATTTTATGATATGAAGGGAGTTAGAGCTGATAGGTTGATAGAGTAAGGATAAAATAGAGTGGCTTATCAATCAATTACAGCAACACATCTTTTTGCCAATTTATCAGACTATCATGGGTCACCACCAATTGAAATAGAGCAAAGTAGAAGTAGAAGTGGTGACGTGAGTGCATGTATTCGAGCAATATTCTAATATATATCACCTTCTTCCATTTAACTGCCTGCAATTATATATAATATATTTATGTCTCAATAATATTTCAATGCCTAGCCGGCCGCCTGCCGCCCGCCGGCAATAAATGGCAAAGAGGGCGGGGGATGAATTGAGGGTACTTTGTATTGAGTCAATAAATTAATATTATTAAATAGATATTATGAGTAGTAATAACAATAGAAGCAGTAGTATGCCTAAATGCGTGGCGTGTTGCAAGGGTGGCGATAATCTCAAGGTGTGCACATCATGTGAACAAGTTAGTTATTGCAATGCAAAATGTAGAAAAGCACATCGATCCAAACACAAGAAGGAATGTAGACAGTTGGCCGCTGAGAGACACAACAACGAGACATCAATTAGTAATATCGATGTAGGTGCTATCAAAGAGAGATTTAGGGATATTAAGATATCTGATGAAGAGTTGTTTGCAGATCCTCCACCAAAAGAGGACTGTGATATCTGCTTCCTTCCTATGCCATTTGCCTCAAGGGTGTGCGGAGTTATTAGATCGTATATGACCTGTTGTGGGAAGGAGCTGTGTGCTGGATGTGTGATGGAATCTTGGAATGAAATGGAGAAGGGAGAGATGAAACATTCCTGCCCCTACCGCTGCCTAATTCAGACGAAGAGAACATGAAAAGATGCAAGAAGAGGATGGGCCTGAGTGATCCCCAGGCATTTTATGTGTTGGGACGGCATTATAATGAAGGAACTTGGGGCTTATCGCAGAATTTCAAAAAGGCATTAGATTTGTGGCATCAGGCAGCAGATCTTGGATCATGCACGGCGTTTAGTTCCATTGGTGAGGCATACTTGCGTAGTCGAGGAGTAGAAGAAGACACAGACATGGCTAATCATTACTACAGACTTTCTGCAATGGGGGGAAATGAAAAAGCAAGGCATAATTGTGGTGGTTGGGAGGAGTTGAAAAACTCTAGTGTTGATCGAGCAACTTACATGTCGCGAGCAATGAAACACTACATGATAGCCGCAAGAGCTGGTATGGATCAGTCTCTAAAGATGGTAGGAGAAGGATACAAATTGGGATTTGCGACAAAAGATGAGTATACAAGTACTTTACGTGCATGTAAAGATTCTCAAGATGGGATGAAAAGTGAACAAAGATCGAAAGCATTTGCTCAATCTAAGCCGCAGCCGGAAACAGGGGCAGCCGGATATCGCTAAACTTGGATCAAATGCTTGTAGCAATTGGAGGGCACGTCAGTGAAGGGTACACAGATGGACATGTGACTAAAGATGAATATGCAAACACGTTGCGTGCACACAGAGCCTCTCAAGATGAGATGAAAAGTGAACAGAGAGCGATTGCTGAGGAACATAGTCGGCTTGAAACAGAGGCAGAATTAGGTTGCTAATATTATCAATGAATCTGGCAGAATATCTATCAAACGATCAATCCTATTATTGTTATCTATCTATATCTATATTCTGTATGTACCCATCATGTATGCAAACCCGTCCTATTCACACCACTCTTCCCTATGGTTTCAATAATGATGAACAATGTAACTTGATCAACTCAACGAAAGAACCAAATGTCTTCCGTGACAATGTAGTCTCCTCAACCAAACCTTTCGTGGGATGATATATATGTCCAAATGGTACACTCTCAACACCCAATCCCTGATGTAACTTACTGTTATTCTCTAATACTGGTACCTCCACAAAGATTACACTTGGGTTGGCACTCGCGGCCTTGTCGAAATGTGGACGGAGGAATTTACACGTCTTACACCAACTGGCAATGAAGCGTACAACTACAACTTTATTCTCATTCCTACCCTTCTCAATAACATTTGAGAAATCATCTAATGAAATAACATTTTGTATGTTTGATGGACGATAGGATGATATTGAATTCTTCTTCTTCCGACGTTGTATTACTAAATTCTTCATTCTACTTTGGAAATTGGATTGTTTGGGTGTTGCGGCCGGTCTAGTAGTGTCCTGCTGCGGCTGTTTTGGTGAAAGTTTGGGCGAAGGTGAGGCTGTTTCCGATCGTTCTACAATTTCCTTCCAAGTTGATACGGCAGGTTTCTGTTTCTTCTTTGCAATTATAGGTTGTTCGGCTCCATCTACTCCTGTATCATCTCTGTAATGTATACTAGAAGGATGCCGTATACTATTGCAATTCGGAGAAGGGACAAAAGCTGATATTGTATGGCTGCTTGCCATCAACATGCTGATGGTTAAAAGAAAACTTGCAAATGTCATCATGTTGGGGGTTTGCTTTATTGTATGTATCGACGGCATTGACGCTAAGAGAAGAACTGAAATTATGTGATATATTAATTGAGTAATAGCTGGTCAATCTTGGTTATATTACTCTACTCCGCGAGACGTGCGTGAGGTTTGAAGTTGATGTGTTATGTAGTGTTGTTTGGAGAATGTTGTGCCACTCAAATTTTGAAAGAAATTAATGGGCGATGTCATAAAGGGCATTGAATCTCGCGCTGGACAAATGCCCTTGGTATGTTGGTACTTTGTAATCTCTTTAGGTAGTACACCGACGCTATACGTACGATCAATAAAACAAAAAATGAAAATGACGAAGACTGACGCAAAGATCGGCAGCAATATATTGTTGATGGATGACGGCTGTGGACAGTAGACATGGTTATGTGCGTGCTAAGTGCTGACGCACAACTTTAGCTCGGTCGGCATTCACTGTCAACAAACAACAATATCGTAGTTTCATAATATTTCATCAGGTCATAAACAACAAATTATATCATGAAGACTTCTTGTGCTTTCTTCTTCGCCCTTGCTACTGGTGCTTCGGCCTTTGCTCCCTCCACTACTGTTTCAACTAGACAGTCTGCTCTTAACCTTGCTGTCGGTGAGTATTTGTTTTTTAGATATAGTATTGGATGATATCACAAGCGAAAGATACAATTGCAATCTTTTTGTTCATATCTTATGCTCATCTCACTTATGCTCATATCTTGTGCTCATATCTTGTGCTCATATCATATCATTATCACATCAACAGGCGAGACTGCTCCTGATTTCAGTTTAGTTGATCAGAATGGCAAGACCTTTACTCGATCAAAGAACAAGAAACCTTTGGTTGTATACTTTTATCCTGCCGATTCAACACCAGGATGTACGACACAAGCCAAGGCGTTCCAATCTGAGATTCAGGATATCCGTAAGCAATACAAGGCCGATGTTGTTGGTATTAGTGGACAGGGTGCTGAATCCAAGCAAAAGTTTGCTAGCGAGGTAAGTTGACAATGTGTTATGTTTGATTGCAAATCATATGATATCAATATCAATACTGACTTTTCTTCTACTCTCTGATCATGTGTATGTAGCTTGGACTTGACTTCTCAATCTTAGCCGATGAGGGAGACGCTGTCAGAAATGATTTCAAAGTTCCCAAGGCAGCATTCGGTTTCCTACCAGGTAAGTACTACATGTTGTATATAGTTGAATGCCTTTGCAAACCACAATACTAACAAAAATTGCAATCGCCTCTCTTTGTAGGACGTGTAACATATGTACTCGATAAGAACGGTGTATGTACTAGTGTATATGATAACCTTGGAGATGCTGCTTCTCACATCGATGCTGCCAAGGATGCATTAGAAGAGATGGCACCTGCCAAGTCTGCTGGGTTCGAATTCAAGCTTCCATTCTAAGATTTTGGAGAGAAGTACACATAGATAATAGCATCTAAACTTATAGAATAGAGTTGTACAAAGGAAAAGTACTTATGTCTGTTTCTATTACAATTCAACACTATAGTATATCGATAGTATGATATATTTGTCCAAGCCTCCAATTAGTGTTCAACACTGATCGAATCGATCCCCATACTGCTTACCCCAGAATACCAAGCCCTGCCGATAGTTGCTTTCGTAACTCCTCATTCTCCTTGCGCAGGTCGTCGTTCTCTGCCTTTTGTGTCTTATTCTCTTCACGCAGTTCCTCGTTCTCATCACACAACCCACCGATTTCATTCCCTAGTTCCTCGTTTCTCCTTGACAGGTCAGAGAAAAACATACCAAGACATGTCTTACACTCTTCATTGGCAGGTGTTACACATCCAAAGCAAATTGGATCATGGTTTAACCAGCAATCTCCGCATTGTTTAGCAGCATCAACATCATCCTCTTCTGCACAAACTGAACAAAATGTAGAATTGCATTCACGACATGTAGCGAAATCCTGTTCACACCAAGTACACAAAGTCAGATTGCATTTGTCACACTTTAGGACAGAATAAGTCTCGTTTCCATTGCAATCACTGCAGTACGTTGAGAAGCAAGTGAGGCAGGACATATGCCCAGTATTTGTACCACCATCCTTTTGCCGTTTAGCATGACAATCTGCTCTACATTTTCCTTCACTAATAAGCATTTGGTTGACCTTTGATAAGAAGCCATTGAGTGGTTGTTCATATCTAGATTTGCCTTCCTTCCACTCGGTTGGTAGAACTAATGGAGGATCACCATTGGTATTTTCACTATTATCATACACGCACCATTTCTTGAACAAAGAACTTCCCTCGGTATCAATAATGCTTTCTATAATAGGAAGAACTGTCGACTTAGATAATTGTTTTGTATCCATCTTGAAAGCAATCTCTTCTATCGTTGTTGCCTCCCGTAAAGGTTCCAATGCATGACCGACAATATCAATACAATTTAATCGTAATGATTTCAGCTTATTTTTGGCATCAATACATACCAATACCGCACCAATATCATCCTCGGATAATTTCTTGCTCAAATCTCTGCTGTCAATAAAATCAAGCTTTTCCCAACCGTCCTTACTGTAATAATCTTTCAAGCGAGCATCCTCCCAGCCATTACTCTCGGGAACTGGTATAAATGGTCCGGATATCGTTGATGAAATAATAGCCTTACTTGCCTCACTCAATTTACCCTTCCAATTTGATGTACTGAATGATTTACTTGGTGCAGTTAATGCAACCGCAAAAAGAGCTCTACTAGACTTAGGTAAATAGTCGGCAATCGCTGTTAGATGATCATGGGGCATATTAGCAAGGCATAATGTACTAATATCAGGAGAAGATGTCTTCCTGCGTTTACTTGAGGAAGGAGTGTTGTTCATGTTGAGTTATGATTGTAAAATTTTGGGTATGTTGTTTAGTCACTTATATTATTATATGAAGGTATTCGTATCGGCGGTATATAATACTAGAAGTAATGGTTACTAAGCCATATACAAACAAGCCAACTGTCTCCTCCTCTCATAGAGCATAGCAACTAACAATACAACCTACTAACTTCTTCTTGCCCAACACTCTCATGACGGGACTCCAGAATTAACCGCCACTATCGACTTCTTGAGGTGGCAATCAGTCGATAGGAGAGCTGAGATATTGACAAAGCGATTTATTATCTTTGCAATATAGAAATTTCATTAACGATACACAAGATCGCTGCCGCCATCATGTTGCAAAGATACGGTACTATAATAATGCTTCTGATACTGATTACACAGTCATGTTATGCATTAGCGGTGGTAGCATCTACTTCTACTTATAGTAAAATCATTTCTCGAAAGAGTGATGGTCAATATAAAATATATAATTTGATAAATGATGGAAAAGATACAGATGGTATTGATGATATACATGACAATCGGCAGCATATATTTCATCCATCTGCAGCGTTGTATCGAGTACAATCAGCTCTAAGATCTACTTTCCTGCCTGCACTTCCCAATAGTAGCAATGCCAAGGAGAACGACAACAACAACGGCAACAACTATCAGATGGACAAACTGAGACAATCTGGATATATGAAATACATACTATTCGACAACATCCAGGATCTATCAACATCCTAGAGGGAGTAGGAGTCGGACGAACTGGAGCCACAGCACTCTCTGCAACGTTAAACTTTGTAATTCGAGATGGATGTGGTATGGCAGCATCTCTGATGTTTACTTCAATGGCTGCTTCTAGTTTTAGAAGAAACGTCAAGAGATGGAAGTTATTCGCAGATATAATGGTTGACCTGGGAATCACATTAGAAATCGTTGCTCCTTCTATGAGCCAAAAGTGGTTCTTACCATTGCTTTGCTTAGGAACTGTTTGCAAAGCATTGTGTGGAGTAGCTGCTGGTGCCTGTGGAGGTGCACTGCAAATGTATTGGGCAAACACTCTTCTTGGAAGTGAAGAGGGGATATCCGAAATAGCGGCAAAGAATGGTGCACAAAGAACAGTGATGGGAGGGCTTGGATTAGTACTTGCTGCTCTTGTGGCCAAATTTCTTGGTAATGCAAGCATTCAAACTGCAATTGCTTTATATCTGACTCTGACAATTGTTCATCTAGTTACAAACTACAAGGCATTGAAGCTTATATCATTAGACTGGCTAAATGGCTGGAGGTTACACAAAGTTGTAGAAGAGTTCCTAGCATGTGTGGACAAGAATGATGGGAAAGTAAATGAAGAGTCGATAATAGTGAGCAAGCCATCCGATGCTTCAAAAGAAGAACCACTGTTATTCCTTCCTGAGTGGAGATCAATGAAAACAAAGTATCCGATACGCATGGGATTATCCTTCAACGACTTCTCCCGTCTATCATATCAACCAGCTTCTTCATTACAATATCATATCATGAAAAAGGAAAGTAGCAAAGATGATTATCTTCTCACTGTCGGAGGGATAGAAGGGCGACGAACAAAGAATAGATGCATATTGATATCATACTTCTCAAACAGTAGTAGTTCAGAAAAGGCGAAAGCATATCTACATGCTTGTCTAGTAAGAAGAGCTCTTGTATCATCTCACACAACATGCAACAAAGAGGAGCACAATGGTAGCGAGAACGATATTATACAAGAGGTAGAAGATAATGCCAAACGAAAGCTAGCTCAATTATGGCCTATCTTCAAAAGATGTGTTACAGATGCAGGTTGGAAACTAGATAAGACAGAATGTTCTACTGAAGGATATGAGCTGTTCATAGAGTAATATAAGTATATAAAGTGCACATAATTGCAGATAACATAATCCTAGCTAGCTACTTATATTTATTAGCAGTGATATATCTTATGATTCAACTTCACTAACCCATCGTACACTCTGTCCCTGCAGTCCATTGACAAAGCTTTTAGCATCCATAACATTTCTTGTGACCGGTTGTACTTTGAGTAATTCCAACACCGACCCATCTGAATGAACTAATCGCAAACCATCCTTCTTCTTTGGACCAATTTCAATAACATTCGTAGGATCTACTGTCTCATCAAGTACATCTGATTCAATAATCTTCATCTTTACTGGTTCCTTTGTTTCATCATCTTCTCCTATCTTAATATAGATATATGTACCCGGCCACATTGAGAAACCACGTATACGATTATGACATTCAATTGCACTCATACGATCAGGATGCAGCTGTCCTTCAGCTGCATTAATCATACTTGCCTCTACTACTTCTGATTCATCTTGTACCAATGAATTATCCATTGTAATTTCTCCATTAACTACTTTTGGTAATGCATCCAGTAATGATTGTGTACCAATATCGAACAGTGTAGGTAGTAGTGTTGTCGCCTGTTCATTCTCATCTATAGTCAATGTTTCTTGAGATACGATGGGACCAGCATCCATTTTTGAGACTGTGAATAGTACTGATACACCCACGGGATTGTCACCAGCCTCTAATGAACGTTGTACTGGGCTTGCACCTCTCCATCTTGGTAATAAAGAAGGGTGGATGTTTAATGTTCCAAATTTGGGTAGAGAAAGAAAACGTTTGGGTAGGTATTGACCATATGCGGCAGTGATACATAGATCAGGTTTCACAGTATTCTCCAATTCATCTAAAAACTCTGCATCTCGTGCTTTTTCTGGATGGAGAATATATGGTAATTCCAATTCCTCGGCAACAAGTCCAACTGGTGACATGATTTCTTTACCTTTCCTCTTTCGTCTCTTTGGTGGTTGTGTTACTACTCCAACTATCTTATATGGACAATCGGGACTTTTTGATTGATCATATATAGTCTTGAGAGATGCTGCAGCTACATCTGGTGTACCTAGGAATAAGATTCTCGCTTTGCCATCATCCTCGTCAGTATCAGTAGAAAAGAGATGTGATGAACTTCTAAGATACCCAATTCGAGCTAAAGACAAGCGCCCG
>Ga0214479_100147_pt1 | contig 43212 bp, 31 predicted proteins | sample M1_20Mar14CPVII9_5_FD_165054 | JGI IMG/M metagenome (GOLD analysis project Ga0214479, IMG submission 165054) | Marine eukaryotic communities from Monterey Bay, California, United States - M1_20Mar14CPVII9sort6BwellE14 | ecosystem: Environmental > Aquatic > Marine > Unclassified | place: USA... | reverse complement strand
TGTAGCAAATTATAGCATCTCCTTCGAATCTGTCTCTCTGCCTACACAAAGTACTATACTATTCTAATTGAATACAACATCACTATGTTGTCACTGTTGCGTGTTATTTGTTAGTTATTGGCGTATTGGATTTTCATATTTTCTCGACAACCGATAATATTGTATATTAGGGGCACTAACAAATAAATAACACAAACATGTTCACAATTATAATGTTACAATTACCTATGACAATAGCAAATAACACAAAACATCGAACAATATCATACATCATAAACAACTATCGGCAGTTATCATGCAACATCACCAGCTGTTGTGATGTAACTATCCGTTTTTTGTGCGGCTTTGAGACGATGGTATTATTATCAAGGAGATAGTCTTTTCCATTGAGTAAACAATTGCAATACAGAATTGCAATCAATAGCGTGTCCTCTTCTCTATCATCAATAAAAAATATCTCTATTTTATATTGATATTATATAAATATCACGGCGGCAATGAAATCTTAATTCCATATGCACAGTTGATGGCTATCTCCACTCCAAGATATTCAACAATCAACCCGCCAAGGAGGAGTAACCGAGTAACCGAGAGATATGTTACTTTTTGGTGAGTGTGTTTGTATTATTCATATAGTGTTCTTCGACCATTGCATATACTTACATGAACGCATGTTATTATTGCTTCTGGGTTAACGGTATATTGCTACTCGTCACCCTCACAATTAATAATGCAACAATACATAACAATGTGCACATGAACATAATATAGCGGATAATCAATTGTTCATCATTGGATAAACTTTTAAGAATTGTGTGGTTATATACGGATGCATCAACATTAAATACACTACGATTTCATGAGTATGACATAAATAGGCAGACGGTGGCAATACGGAGTGATTCAAAGTATTATCTACCTCCTCAAACATCTATACATATCAACAGTAATTATGTCTTGTGTGGGTAGATTTGTGCATCGACTGGATCAACTTTTAAAATTGGTAATATCTATATCATACACAACGATACAAATAACAACATACGTTTATGTTGGCGGCAGTCGAGTGATAGTTTTACACAGGATTGTTTAGTATTGATGCAGTATGTTGGGCAATACACGGCAGCATAATGCAGCAGAAAATGTTAAGGGATTTGCATTCGAAAATTTAGTAGAATCTTGTTCATCTAAAACAGGAGGATAGGTTGCTAAAATAGTTCTCATAAGCTTCTTCCGAATGCATTGCTGCTCAAATAATTCATACTCTCTTTTTCTAAATATCTCCTTGTTACTTTCTAGCAATTGTGCCCTCGCTCTCGCCCTCTTTATCCTCTTGTTGATCAGGATATGTTGCTGAAATTAGCCATGCAAAATGTGCCCTCTGATTATATTGCTCTTTTACCTCAGCCAAAATCTTCTCAGGTTCTTCTTTCCTATCACTTGCACGCCCCATGTTCTTTACAATTTTGTCAATCAACATGTTATAGAAGAGGAAGGTTTGTGGTAAGCTCTGATCTGGCCTTTGCTCTGGCGGCTGCTTTGGTTGATCAGTAGGCATAGTAATAGTAATAGTAGGTGATAGCTGCGCTCTGAATATCTGCACTACACCGACTAATAACACCAACCTAATGAATAATCAGAATCTATTAGAATGATGTGATTGCTATATATAATGCAAAGAACAAATTGCAAGTTGTGAACCTGGCGGTATCTCTCTAGAGGTATCCTCCTGGGGAGTTAGTATTAGTGACGGTATCTTGCAATATGGTATCCTACCTATTGAATCCGATGTTGAAACATCAAGGCCTAGATGGCCAGCAGTTTTCACTAGGACCTAAAGGTGAAAGACTCAAATTTCAAACTTCAATGCCTAGTAGACAGCTGGCAGCACTAGGACTCAAAGTGAAAGACTCAAATTCAAAGAAGATGATGTTAATCTGGTATCCATGTTTAAAATGAGTCTTTCATCTGCAGAGGTCCTGTGAAAACTGCTGCCGCCTAGGCATTGATGTATTGTTTTTGCTAGCTTGTGGTGATACTGATACCTTCCTCCGTTTATTGCTGCCCTCGTTATTATCATTATTATTACTTGCTATAGAAGTATCATCATCTACATCAACATTAATAACATTCCACCGTTCCTCGGCCTTCTTCAACCCCTCCGATGCTGCCAAAACTTCCTTTTGAGCAGCATCTGACATAAGTTGTGCACTCTCCATCATTTTAGCGGCTGCAGATGCCTGAGCTTTGGCAGCCGTGAGCCGCTGACGTGCAGTTTCTATTTCATGTCTACCTTCTGATAATACCATTGTACTTTTGCTGGCGGTGGAATTCAGTGAAGTTAAATACCAGAGACAATGTCAGTTACTATAATGATCGATAGATGCACCAAACTAAAAATTTTATGAGTATAGGATACCAAGTCAAGTCAAAGACTGGACCTCGGTGCGCTCTCGATCGTCACCATGCTGACTGAGGGATACCTAGACTGAAGCAGAGAGGCAAGAGACAGATACTCACCGACAAGGGTGTGTGAGTGGTGCCAAAATGTTGGGGTTTAAACTAGAAAGTGCAAACCCCACACCCCTGTGCATCGAAAGATGACCCCTTTGGTCAAGGGTGGGGAGTGGGAGAAAGCAATTACGCTACGCTAATTGAACCCCATGCAACAACCAGCATGGGCGGCTTTAGGCAAAGAATGAGCCCTAAGCCACAAACACAAAAGAGAGAGAGAGAGTGGTATCCAAGTCCTATGGATCCGCTCTACCGCTTACCCCAATCAAGTCAAAGACTGGACCTCGGTGCGCTCTCGATCGTCACCATGCTGACTGAGGGATACCTAGACTGAAGCAGAGAGGCAAGAGACAGATACTCACCGACAAGGGTGTGTGAGTGGTGCCAAAATGTTGGGGTTTAAACTAGAAAGTGCAAACCCCACACCCCTGTGCATCGAAAGATGACCCACCCCGACGCGTATGCGGCCACAAGACTCGTATGAGACGGAGACTCATGTGAGGCGCAAATGAGATGCGAAGGGATGCAAAGGCAGTTGGCATGGAGGATGATGGAGGAGCAGTGGCGTGTAGCAATGCCATTCTACACTGCTGTTGCTCTATCATTCGACAAGCTCCCCACCCCGGCGGAAAGGATGATGATGGCGACTGGTATCAAGTTGGCATCATCAAACCGACGCCACACAACTGTCGATGCGGATCTGTCTCGTCTTCCTCTGTCTGCTCTGCAGACTCTTACTCGTACCTGATAGCCCGCCGGCAACCTAACCCTAACCACATGGGACGAAGGGAGGTTGTTGATCCAATGCAGTGTGTAGATGCGTTGCAGTCATACACTTACACGTCATATCATGCCTTTGTATGGCAAAAGAAAGAAAACTCGGGCAATAACATTAGATGCTCTAGTAAAAATAACAAACAACATATAAAATTGCCACATGATATACTCATTCATCGCAGGTTCAGCGATCTTCAGGCACCACACTTTGTGTACCTCTGGTAGCGCCAGCACCGCCTACATCCAATGGGGATGATATAAATTGCATCCGCTGGTGATGTTTGCTGTGTCCACTCGGGGGACAAGTCGACAGGTACAAAAGTGAATGATTCGACTGCGCCACGCTTTGGTACACTCTGGTAGTGCCTGGGAGTCCATTGAGCCACGCAGGGGCGTCCAGGTGCTGTAAGTGACTGAACTGAGTGGCTCATGAACTGAAGTCGACACGCGGGGGCAGTGATATTTTCCGTAGCCTTCGTGGCGTGTCTCGGCACGCGTGAGCGTCCAGGTTCTGTATGTTACTGAACTTGCGGCCGGCCAGCATATTGCTATGCTGGACTGAAGTCGACATGCGTGGGGGCGTCCAGGTTCTGAGAGTGGCTGAACTTCATGTCTCGGCACGCGTGAGCGTCCAGGTTCTGAGAGTGGCTGAACTTGCGGCCGGCCAGCATATTGCTGGACTTTGATTAATACCAATAATTACTACACCAACTGTTGGAGGTCGCGACACACGGGGGCGTCCAGGTGCTGTATGTAACTGAACTGAGTGCCTGATCTCTCGGGGGCGTAATAATACCAATCAATAATACACCAACTGATCTCCTACCTCACTAACTAATGCTAAAAACTAATCTCTCCCAATACTACTAATGCTGCTGACGCAATAATTTATCTGTCACAATTAATAACTCCATATATCCACTACTGATACGAACAATTATAAATAAACTAACCAACAATAATCAATAAACTATAATCAATAAACTAACCAGCAACGAACTCTTTAATATAATATCATCCCAACTTCTGTAACTAATACTGTTTGCAACAATATGTGAACACATTATTGCAACAATCGAAACTCCCCATATCCACTACCACCACTAACAATAATTCGATAAACTAAAAACAAGAATAACCGTATCCAAGCGGAAAACGAACTACCTGATTCCAATATATCTCGAATTGCTAATACTATATTTTGTTGCACTATGATTAGGTACGAGTTTATATTCAGATGTGATATATCCTCGTAAAATTAATGACGGAGAGATGACACAGCCGTAGCCCTGTAATTTTCCATTATTAATACCCCAAATTATCAATCCAAATTATATAGTATCGTGGTTGTTTGTGTTGTTGCAGGTGTTCCAGGTCAGGTGCACCTTGCAATTTATTGACACAGTGTTATAGTGAGATAAGCCCTACACCATTATATGTCTAATTTCTAGGATATGCGTGCGAGCAAGATTATAATCATAACTACCATGTTATATACCTGTGCCGGAAAGCAATTACGCTACGCTAATTGAACCCCATGCAACAACCAGCATGGGCGGCTTTAGGCAAAGAATGAGCCCTAAGCCACAAACACAAAAGAGAGAGAGAGAGTGGTATCCAAGTCCTATGGATCCGCTCTCCGCTACCGCTTACCCCAAAATTACCTCATTTTTGCGTCAGACAGCAACATAGGGGACAATATCATGCAAATACTATTTAGTGGATTAGTATTATAAGAGTATAGTGCGAGCAATAACACAGAACTTAAATCAACTTGTTAGTAGTTATTCGTTATTAGTTGTTAATTATTCTTGTGGCGTGGCGGCGGTCTTTGATTCTTAGGTAGAGAGGAGTCAGCGTATCCTAAACTTATTATGAAGTGGTCGCTTTGTTTAATATCATCATTATGGGTAGTTATTATTACTGCACTGCAAACATCAGCCTTCACGACCCCAGCAAGTTGTGTTGTACATACTCAACAATCTTCTTTGCAATTAGCACCATACTCTGATTCAATAACAACAACACTCGTCGCTTCATCATCTTTGCATGTAGCATCAGGTTTGCTTTCGACGGAAAATATTAAGACGGCCTTTAATATTGCAACCTTTGGCCCACAATTGCCGTGGTTGTTTTTGATATTGTTACCAAACAATGTTATAACCAAGAAGTTATTGGGTGGATATGAGATTGTCACGATATGTTGTTTAGTCCACTTCTTCATCGTATCTGCTTCAATCGCTCAACCAGACGGGACAGCTCCCATGGCCGAGTTCGCAGATGTGTTTGATCCTAGGTAAGCAGAAGTTAATTGTGCACAATGGTCACAACCCACCCTTTGATTTGGGCTATTGGGTGCGGATTGTGAAACCAAGATATGTATGTGTGAGGTTTGGTTGTGGTTGAGATGAATTGTGCATATGATGTGTTTTTGCACCACCACTAACAAATACTAACCCCCCTACCTCCCTCTCTTCTCGGGTATACTTGTGACCATTGTGTGGAATTAACTTCTGATTCCCCTAGTGGCGACCCGCAAAAGGCAATGGTTGGAATGATGCAATATCCAAATTTTGTATCAGAAGAATGGAGTCATGTGTTGACTTGGGATCTTTTTGTAGGAAGATGGATATGGCTTGATGGACTTCGTAGGGGTGTATTCACCTCTCATTCAGTTTTATTGTGCAATTTAATTGGCCCCCCAGGTCTGTTACTTCATTGGCTAACTTGTATAATAACTGGAAAGGGATTACCAAAGAATGAAGCAGAGAGCATTCTGGAGATTGAGGATAACACTTGATTTGATTTAGTCAGGGTAGAACTACGATATGCAATTACTGGGCAGTAGACAGGGTATTCAATGTTTTGAAGTTTACAACTAGTCAGCTGATATAACTTTCGAATTTTATTTGATACATTGGTTATCTGGATTAAATAATGACAGGGCTTACCATTGAGCTAATTGACGGGATGTGTAGAAGTATTTAGATTTAGTTGCACATTAAGATAATCTATCTATTTGATCCACTAGACCGGCTAATGATACTACTCGGCCATAACAATCCAGCTGCGGTTGCCTGATCAAACATTTGTGCCTTCTCTTCATTTGTATACATTCTACTCATCGGTGCTTGTTTCATTGGAACTAATCTTTGTCTCTCATTTTCCATTATGTATTCTGCTTCTTTTGATACTCTAGAAAGTTTATTTCCATATGCCATATCAGCCATATTTCCAAGTAATACGCCTCCAACGACCATTGGGACACCTGCTACAGGGGGGATGGACTTGCCTGCTATTTTGGCAATTGTAATTCCACTAACATATGTACCCCATACTGAACCAAAGATTTGTAATGTATCTCGTGCTTTTGCAATATTAATTGACATTTGTACTTCACGTTGTATCATCATACGTCGTGTAATTTCATCATCGATTCTATCACGAAATGATGGTGATGCCGGTTTTGATGATTTAGATCCCATTGTTATTATATGTTGTTACGTATATTTATTGGCTATTGGCAATAGTTATTGGTATCTTGCTGTTATTTTATAAGTAGTAGTGTAAAGGATTCTCTTTGGCTATCTTCGATATTTTGTAGAATATTATGAGGTCTTCCATTTACATGTGGGCGACGACACACTATTGTCATCTCAATACTGCATACATTAACAACCAAGCAAGAACAAGATATTTCAATGAGCCTGAGTAGTTTTATCTTGATGTAGATATTTCTCGAATCGATGGACGAAATGATGATGAATGGTAGTATTGCAGTAAACAGACCTTCCATACGATGAGTAGTAGGCCAACATATAACCACTCTCTACACGCTGTAGAGCACTGCTATTGTCTCGCGGTCTATTGCAAATGCTGAAATCTATCCTTTTCAGCGATCAAACGGTCAAGTCACTTGACCACGACCATCTAAAGCCGAAGGCAGTTAAACTATCAGGTGATATGAGGCAGGGAGGCTACACATTTCTTTCTAAAAGTATTTCTTCATCAACTGAGTAGTGTTTAGTATTATGTGCTCTCTTATACAATCATTGATACTCATGATTGTTTATAATTAGTGATAGACCCTAACTCCTTCAAATGGATACTAATGTTTCACCTTTTCTGCCTAATCTTTTACTACATATCATAAACGAAACTAGCTCATCCATATGGGGTACGAAACTGCTTCATCTTTCATGTTGCTCAAGATCTCTCTCATTGATCTCTTTCATTACTCATCAGAAAAGGACTTGAAAAAGTGAACAACTGGATATTTTGTAAATGGTCCCTTCTCAGCAAACTCTTCCCATACCTTAAAATGAGGTGCCGAAGCATGTGCGTCGAACCCTTCTTTGCCATCTTCACCGCCGGTATATTCTTCATGAAAGATAAACTTATTCGGCTCTGTTGTACTCTCTCCATATACATATTGAAGACATAATGGTTCATCATTATTGCTACCATTGGAATTATTTTCTATCACTTCTAAGAATTCATCTATAAACTCGGGTTTTATACATAACTCAACATGTACACAATAAGCTGATCTGATTGCTGTTTTAGTTGGTACAAGATTGGTGTAGAAGAACTCTATTATAGGTTCACCACCCTCTGCAAATGGATTTGTTTTCTTAAACTCATTCCACTTCTTGGCACCTTCAGATTCACGGTGGGCAGCAAAGCCGTCTTCACCTAGGTATTGTTGATGTATATAAAATGTATTTTGATCATTAATGTCTTCTCCTATGACGTATTGGAGTGATGCCGGTTCTAATTCAAGCGTTTCTCGTTGTCGATCTTTTATTACTGATATGAAATCATCACGACGTTCTGGTTTTATTTTACAGCGTAGATTGAGTCCGTATGGTTTGATGTCTTTGTTGGTTGCAAATCCATTACAAGAAGTGATGGCAAACAATAATGATGAGAAGATGATGATAAGGATACCCCGAAACATATTGAGAGATACAATTGCTAATATGTTGATTGTTATCGGTATGTGAGTATTTCTATCTCACTCTAATGTATGTTGTTGTTGATTGTTTCTACTACTAATCTATAATCCGAGAGGCTTATGCTGGGATATAAGGTTTGTACTAACTAGAGTAGGTAGCTATGTTGAGTCATCTCATAATAACTCGCACTCACATAATTTATTAATGGTTATCTGATTCCCTTATCAAATCCATCTACTTATCATGAGGCCGCCATCAGCCATCACTAGTACTACGATACCTTCTCTTTGCTCTGGCTACCAGAGATTCAATCTGTTTCTGTTTATTACGGCGGCCGTCGATATAATTGTATCATCATAATACTGAAGTATCCATTGTCCCTAATCTAGTTTGCAAAACATTGATGCTGGACGACACAAACACTATTTCTTAGTATGGTTGTTACAAGAGTACTAATAATGATAACGATGATGACGATGATGTATACTCTACTTCGCCCTGTATCTTCTTTCTCCGTGAGTAGTAACCGGGTTCTACACCGCCAACTCTTGTCTTCGTCATCAAAACATCACCATCGTCTTTCAGTACGTATGATGCAATCTTCCAATCATAATAACAATAACAACATATGGTACAATGAATCATTAATGGAGCATATGTTATATCGAATCAAGGCTTGCAACTCACCGGCAAATGTACAACTAATAGACTTTACTGTTAATGGTCAGATATTAGGCAAATGTACAACAAAAGTAGCTCAACGATTATGCTCGGCTGGATCAACATTTGAATTAGCAACCGGTACGAATCATCCGACATTAACTCTTAGTAATTCGGCAGGAACTACAGTGGAACAGCGTACTAAATCGGTATCAAAAGTAATGGAAAGTTTAGCAGAATCGGGATACATAACAGGTTGGAGAGATGAGTTCTACCCAGTATCCACAAGCTTCAATGCACAACCATTGTTTTTGGTAGAAAGAGCAGCGGCGCCACTGCTCGGGGTTATCGAATATGGTGTACATATCAATGGATTAGTTAAGAATGATGACGGAGAGACTATGATGTGGATGGCAAGAAGATCATCAACAAAATCTGCCTTTCCAAGCTACTTAGATCATATTGTGGCAGGCGGCCAGTCAGCTGGTATAAGTTTAATGGATAATGTCATCAAGGAGTGCATGGAAGAGGCTGGCATACCACCAGAAATGGCAGCACATGTACAACCTGCAGGAGCAATTAGTTATGAAAACTATGGTGGCAAAAGAAGTTCAGAAGGGGAAGGAGTAGTTAATAGAGTGGTATTATTCTGTTTTGATCTTGAACTGCCAAACTCATTTGTACCTAGAGTGGTTGATGGGGAAGTGGAAAGCTTCTTCAAGTGGAGTTTAGAGGAGGTAGCCTTGTCAATGAACCCCGAATATCATGACCCAATCAAACCAAACTGCTATTTAGTAATCATTGATTATCTACTCCGGTCTGGAGCGATATCACCGGATACACCCAAATATCTTGAAGTATTGAGGTCATTACGTAGTGGATCATGTTGCTAATGTGTTACTTAATATATCCTTTCAATTATATTACATCAACTATTCATTAATCACTCCATCTCATAGATCCATATCAAAGTTTCTAACAAACTGAAGGAAGGTCCGAACATCTCCTTTCTTTACCGAGAAGTCACTAGAGAGTACACTCTTTGCAATAGATGACGGCTGTGCAAATAGATACCTTAGTGCAGTCTCTGTAGTTTCAATAACAATATCAGAATCAAGACTAGCCTCATTCTTGGGATAGAGTACACAGTTTCGTATAGTTAGTGTCCAACCATCAGCTGCTTCTCTTTCCATTTCTCTGTCTTTCAGGATAAAGGACAGGGACTTTGTCACCCCGGCAAGTGATTCCGAAGGGTTGAAACGGACACTCATGGTACTGAAGATCATCCCTAATGGCTTTGTTAGGATGAAATTCTTCAGATGTTTCTTGGGTACTTTGATCTCTGATATCTCGCCCTCGTTTATCAAGGCACTTGTCAAATACCAATTCCTGCCATTAGCACTAATCTGTAGTAGTCCTAGTTTTACACAACACTGTGTCTTGAGTTCTTTAGCAGCCTTGGTTATCTGTCTTGTACTCTTCTCGCTAGCACGGAGAATGGCAGATGTTAATTCCAATGACCATTGATAATCCTTTTTGTCAAATGCTTGCAGAGCCTTGTCAAGTACATTTTCAACACTGCCTGCCAAATCGATGAGTCTATGAGCATACTCTGTTGGAGTCAACTTCATTAAATCACATTCGTCACCACTATACCATCCCATGTATCCATCAAAGATGGCTTTACTACTCCATCCTACTGTACCATAAAACTCCTTTAGATACTCACAATCACGGAGATTGGATGGAAGCTGAATCATCGACGCAATCTCATCAGGATGGTTGTTCTTTAGCATGAGTCGGACTGTTTGATCATGTACATATTGAATTGCATCTCTATAATTCTGTAACCTGGTTCGTATCTCCAGTGCACCATACACTGGCAGCGTATGTGATGGTACCATCACATCTGGTTTCGTATTAATCATAATATCGATACTGTTTGCCCATTGAACAACATCGCGATTGGGAGCTCCCCTAATTGTATAGAGATTGGGAAAACTCTCGTAGTAATTGTCAGCTGCAAATAGTATATTATGTTGTGGCATATAGACGACTGTTTGATCATCAGTCTCGCCAGGACAGTGAATCAATTGTAATTCTATCCCAGCAATATTGATAGTATGTGTTGGTGTATTGTATGTATGAGTTGGACTATTCTCAAGACCCTGTGTATCATCTACACCGGCTAGGAATGGACCTATACCACAATTCTCAAATGATGGTTTTTCAAGCTTTGTGCCGTACATTTTAGTTGCACGGACATAGGCTAATGGGCCGACAATTGAGTTAAAGTTGGATATGCGTTCTTCAGTTGTATAATGTGCATATATTGGACATGTTTTACCGTCGATAGACTCCTTAATGAATACCTCAGAACCACCAACATGATCATGATGAAAATGTGTATATATAATACCCGCTACTGGTTTGTTGGTAATCTTACGGAATTCATCAAGGACAGCTTGTGCCGATGATAGGGACTCGGTCGTATCGATTATAATAATACCTATATCTCCTTCGATCATGATACAGTTTGCTAATGAATAACCAATTGCTACATATACATTATTTGTATTTTGAATTTGTAATACTTGTTGTTTGAATATGTGGGTGTGTTGTTTTAGATCATGATTGCAATGTAGTGATGAATTGTGTATGTTGTGCTTCTCTGTCTTATTTCTTTTGCTTGTTGTACGGTATAATACATAGGCCAGTGTAGTTGTAACTGTACCAGCTAATAGTAGAGTCGTTGTGTTTATGTCTAATTGTTGAATCATAGTATTGTTCTGTTGTTTATAATAATTTATGAGACTTTGTTTGAGATTGTTGTAAGATGAGTTTTGTATACAAGCTGGGTCAAGATTATGATGAGGCCTGTAACAATACAAGACCTCGCCAGCTCAGCATACACGATAGGCTTCTAGAATGCAACTAAGAGAGAGTTGCAATAGAGATATCAAGATGAACTTTTGATGTATGCAAGTTGGATCAAGATTATGAGATAAGGCCTACAATAATACAAGACCTCGACACCCTCTACTCTGCCATCTCGTGCCATCGTGCCCCTCAATCTTCTAATCACCGAACCAACACCAAGAGAAAAATATTACACATGTAATAAATTAATGTCCGGGGGCTTTCCGTCGCCCTCCTCTCACTCAAACTAAGCGTACTTAGAGTTGATGCCTGTGGAATACATAGTAAGCCTCTGGATAATAGAAGGTATAAAGTTGATAATAATATATCATAAAGTCGAGGCACGGCATAAAGAGGAGCGGCACTTTACTTCATTTTTTATAACAACCACAAAATAATAAACAAGTATCACTATTGCAAAACATATCGATTAATGGCATTCCCTGTGCTCTGGGCCAAGTTGAACTGTGCTCTAGGCCACCCACGAGTTTGCTTCTCAGTGGGTAGGTGCACCACTCACAAAAAAACAATGACGATGAGATAATACATCATGTGCACCTATCGAGCTCTCTTCTTCAGCTCTTATATACATCATACCGCGGCCGATGTTAGTACATTGCAGTAGTATTATCTATGGTAGATACGAGGTTAATTTATATATTATTTACATATACTGCACACATATAAAAGCTCAATTGAATAGAGTAAATCAATCATCTCATCTATCACCGTACAAAAACAAACTATCATTTATCATACTACAACAACATACCGCGTATCCATCCACTCCATATATTGCAATTTTATAATACTTATACAACGCTAACATAATAACATAATAATAATACAACTGCAATGGTACGATTGTTGTGCACATATGAAAGTAAAAAACAAATTGCAAATGATATAATAACTACTGGAGATTGTTGCTTTGCAAATATATGTAGATGGAGGGACAATAGCAAAGACAAGTTAGCATCATCTATTGCACGTTGTTCGTATGGATGTACACAAAATAATACACTCGATCGGTGTACATATTTATCTAATATGCTTGGTATTAAATCAAAAGAGGTAGATGAAACATATGCTACAATTAATTGCAACAACAATAATAATGCATCAAACAATATGAAAAGAAAAACACAATGTAACAACAAACATCAACAATATCTGGTACCTCCATTATCTGATCATAACGATGCACATGAAACATTGGTTGTGTGTAAGGATTGTTATTATAAAGTGATGGGTATTAACGAATATCAAAAGAAAAAAATCACATTTAGTATGAATAATAATAACTTGGGTGATGATGAATTGTTTACAGATGTATTAAATCTCGCCAAAGACGTTATCCCATCGTGTGCCCGAGTTGATACACCTATTGTTGTAGCCACTCGATCGTTCATTGATGCAAATGCTGAAGTAGTTATTGAGGTTAATGGTCCACAAGATGTTGCAAAAACTAGTGGTTCTAATGCCAAACCGCTCGTGTGGAATGAAGTGACAATCAACAGCTCTATCCTTCGTGGTGATATTACAATAGATCCATTGAAAACTACAGCAATCGTCACAAGTATTGCAAATGTTAATGAGTGTATAAGTCGCAGGAGGCGTGCAGAGTTTTGTTACATGGAAGGAGCAAAGGATACAGCAGATGCAATGGCTATCCTTGCTTACCATTGTCCACCTAGTGATGACATTACACAGACATCAGATAAACATCTAAATATATTATCCGAGCTAATGAATAAATACAAACCAGATATAATGCCAATCGAAGCACACAATGACTCGAGTGGTAAATACTGTGCTATGGGAACCAAAGCAGACATGACTCATGGCCAATGTATTAGTGATACTGGGAACATATCCACAACAGCAGAATACTGTACGAACAATATCAACACAGTGGGGCAATGCAAAGCATATAATATGGTTGAGACTGCATGCCGCATTATGTTGGAAGGGAGATGTAACATATTAGATCAACACTTGCCAGGATGGTTCAATTGCACTAATAGTAGTGAATCCAAGCTTAATTGTCTAGTGAATGAATGCAACAGACTAAACACAGATATGATGACAGGAGTCACACCTATCTACTATAGACACTTCGATTCTTTCCTCAACACATCATGCAACTACTGCGAGAATGCACAAACAGCCATACCACATTGTGAAGATGATACCAGAATGACATACATTCTTGCCTTGAATGAAGTTGTTAACAAACAGGCATATTTCGATATCAAAGTGAATGCAGAGTGTACGATTCGTTTTCCATTGTTGGTTAAGTGCATGTTTGCTTTGAATGCACATTATCTTACACACAATCAAGTACTTGAGGGAGTTACCAACAACAGTGTTGATGAGCTTCCTTTTATCAATTTGGCAGCTTATAGCAATCGAAGACTTAATCAGAGAGTGGTTAAGGCTCTGAGGAGAGGAATTAACGTGCTTATTAGAGCACTACTCAAAATAAAGTAAAAGGGCTATCTCCTGCTGTAGCACTTGTGGAATCATCTATGTTGTTCTATTCTATTCTATGGTTCAATTCTGTTCTTAAATCTTTCCATCTATATTAAGGTCTACCAGGAGTATCATCTATACACAAACAACTATACAAACCGATGCTACTCTTATACCTGTATGAACGTCTTCTTCAGCACCTCAATACACTTATCCCTAATGCTTGACCACGATTCCTGACCCTTCTGGCAGTCCTGATTGGGATATATCTTAAACTGCAATACCTCAAATGTGCACACATGCCAGCATGCTCCTTCTGTGTTAAAGTCTTCACAATTGCATTTGACACGTTTAGTAACTGCATCAACATCAACCTCTATCCAATCTCCCAACTGCCTTGGCAAACGGACCCTCTTAGCTGCCTCATCAATACTCTTCAAAGTTGCATCATTTCCAACATCTACACCATTCTTTTCTAAAAAGTTCAGAACATCACTCCAATCATCCTCGTCTGTCCAATACAAGACCAAACCATTATCATCATCTGTCTCACCAACATTATCCTGATTCTCATTCTGATGAGACTCATTGATATCATCCTCCTCTGGATCAGGACTGTAGTCTACTCCCCATTTATGTTTCTCTTTCTCTTTCTCCTCCGCCGTCAAGCCTTTCTTCCACTTCTTCTTCTTCTTCTCCTTAATTCTCTCCACTGTTCGTACTGTTGTGTCTTTTGAGGGATTCCGTTGGCACCTACGTTGTACAAATCTAAACAGATTCTCACCTGGTTTACGCCCAGGAGTATTCTCAAACAAGTTATGCCTTAGACACTCCATCAAAGATTTCGAACGATTCTTAGACATCTTGTTGAGGATCTTAAGGCACTTGTGTGGTGTATCAGCTACCTCAGACTCGAGTGAGGGTTGTTCGAGGAATGACGCGGATGAGTTGTTATTCTCACTCTCCATTTCACGAACCATCGAGTATACAAGTGAACCAGTAGGAAGATGTGCCGTAAAAGATCTAGTCTCATCACCAATAACAGCTCGTGTGTCAATAATCTTCTTGTGATCACCTAGCTCTGTGCATATCATGTATTGGGTGTCACACATGAGATTGCAGTTACTATTCTCCAAATCAAATCGACTGATCTTCCTTGCATGTTCGTAGTCTTCTATCTTCCTCTCTGGTTGTGTACGGAACTCTGATAGGTTAGAGTCAAGCTCAAGATCCATTGCTACAGCAGCCACAATCCAGATGACACTCTTCTTAGCCTCTTTTGAAAGTCGACTTGTGATCCGTTTGTGGTAAACTTTGATTTGACCTCCCCTCTTCTCTCCACCTTGATTACTACCAGACTGGCCTTCAATCCCAACAGCTCTTCCTCCAGAGCAACAAGGGTCATGGCTCAAGTAAGTCTTCTTAAGATGACTGACATGCTTTGTCTTCTCATCATCAGTCTTCTTCTTAGAGTTTCGGAGATGAAGCAAGTCGTCATGTTTCTCCCACAGCAAATCGTTGAATGACTCATAATCTTCTTTATGCTTTGGTGGTATGTAATTGCCATAGTGCACATCCGCAACAACCTTTGCCATGTCTTTGTGCCCAATACCCATGTTTGTAAGAAGATAACGTGAGAGAGATCCTTTAGATCCTCTCTTCCCACCCCCACGTCTTAGAGCCAATCGAACTATATGTGCGTGGCAACTACGTACTCTCAACTGCAATGCCCTTGCAGCTTTCTTCAACGCCCCTGCTCCATCAATTAGAGCCTTATCTCTTTTGGCACGTTCATCTGCATCAATACGTTCTACCGTTGCTCTCATTAACTTCTCGGCATCTTCTGCATTCTCATAAGGACAAATACAGAATGATGTTAGATACTGTTTACGCCCAAAGTCATCAACACCACATGTCCCCAGTTGCATATCAGTGCCAGGAATATCAGCAAAATCACAACTGATTTGAACTGCATTCTTGTTATCTCCCTCTTCGTGGTCGAACATAAGGCCAGCTAGTCTAATCCGCTCAGCTATATCTTTGGTCTCAAATAGAACCAACTTCTTATCACCACCGGGGCCATAGCTATGTTCGATAACATTGATATGATCCTTCATACTCTGGTAGTATTCTGACTCCATAAAGGCTGACTCTTTATACAAGCCGGGTGCCTCCTTGAGACTTTCAAGAATGGCATATGTTTCTGCACCAGTAAAGTCTTCAGCACGCCATTCATGCATGGCATACTTATTCTTCGTAGACTTTGAACTCATATAATCTGATATAACTTTAGTAAGACTCTTTGGATTCTTCTTTTGCTCATCAGTTTTATCAATACTTTTATCTTTCAGCATATCATTACATATTGCCGAACATGGTTCCTTTCCCATACGCTTAAGCACAAACTCTTTCTGCTCAAAGGAGAGAGACATTGGAGTACTGTTTCGATCCATTGGATGATTCTTATGGGCTACTTTATCATGCTTGTAGGGCTCTCCGGTTATTGGATCTGTCTTTTCATAGACAAGTATACCTCCCTCAACTCGAGCTATCTTAACCTCACGTTTGCAGCCCGCGCATGGGCACTTCAAACCCTGCAAATACTCATAAGACTTTCCTTCCGCTGATGTTTCGCCATACCTCCTTTTCTCATGTTTGTAGATAGGAAAGAGCTCACGAGATATACCATATGGTCCAAATACCAATTTAGACTCAGCAACACTTAAACATTGTCTATTGCCTATTTCTACTTTTGAACCAAATAACTGCTTACTCTCATCTTTATTCAGCAACCAATTATTATCCTGGAAGGGACGTTCAATCCCTTCGGGTATCCAATCATCTCTGTTGATACGTTCCTCTAACAAACGCAGTAGATCATCTACATTATCAACTCTATGCCCAAGCAGTTGCTCAGCTTCCTCAAAATGATTGTCCATTAATTGGCAAAGCCGATCCATAGCACTGTCATCTCCATCAATGTCTGGATCATCATAACAATCTAGTGGAAGCTGACTCTGAGACTTTGCATGGCTATTTGATGTTGTAGTATTTGAGTCTTCGTTAGACCAGAGCAAACTTTCCAATGTACACGGATGAGTATATGTGCTGTTGTTATTGTTGTTATTGTTATTGTTGTTGTTGTTGTTGCTGCTGCTGCTGTCCATGGAGCTTGCTGTGCGGGATTTGTTTGCTACCGATGCTTGCCTGTTAGAAGACTGGTTAGAGTTTGTTACTGCTCCAACGTTTGCAGTTTGATTTGAGTTAGATCGTATACTGTTACTACCCCAGTTATTACTACCCAAGTTATTACCCATGGCAGTTGATGCGGTTGATCTGTTGTTATTCGTAGCAGAGTTGCGTCCATTGTTGTTTTGTGGCATACTTCTACTTCTACTTCTACTTCTACTTGATGCCCCACGCCCGCGATCGTAATGCCAGTTATACCTCAACGGAGACTCCCCACCACCCCTTGTCTCTTGTTTAACAGTAGTAAGGTATCGAGACGGATTGTTTAATATATGCTGTCGTAGTTCTATGTCCGTATTATCCATAGCGTCAGGATCACCCTCAGACTTGATGAATGGTGAAGTAGATTGTGTTGTGGCAGTTCGATTGATTTGAGGAGCAGTTACATCACATATGTCCATACTGTTCGTACCAATTGAGGTATTCTGAGTGGAAGTATTATCACACTCTCCTCCGTTAGAAGTACGCTGCTTGAGTCTCTTGCTGTTATGTGTTGGTGATTTCATAGGGGAATGAACTGTACCATTAGGAGAGCGGAGTTTAGACATACTATCCGTAACGCCCCCCGGGTCATCATTATCACAATTATCTCCCCTCGTATTGTTAGTGTCATTCGTGTTGCCTCTGTTTGGTGATTGGTGATTGCATTCGGACAAAGATTGTTTTAAATGATCTCTTTCACTTTGTTTAATTGTAACATCATATATAATCTGATTCCACACATGTGTTTCAATACGTTTTAACCCATTGTAATTATAGTTTGCCAATACCGAACACACTATATCTTTATCAAAATCCATATCTACTACCAATGGATCTATATGTGGATCCCCAACTAGACTCATTAATTTGTTAGCCTTAGTTGGATATGCCGTAGGATATAATGAATCATCGTTTGCAAGAAGATTTGTATCAGTATTCGATGACGACGCAGCTGCTGCTGCTGTTGTTTGTGTATTAGATGGCGCGGTACGTATGTTAATTGGTGCACATGATGGGGCCGGGGCGTATTATTGTTATTGGTGCTGTTTAATTCATTGCAATTGCCACAGCCGCAAACCACAACTTTATCTTTAACATCAGTTACGGTAGTATTGATCGTATTGATGGGTGCCGCTACCGGAGGCGGGGAATATATAGGTTGTGTTTCTTCGGCCATGTCATCACTATTGTTATTATTATTATTATGCGTAGAGATTTGTGCATTAATATATGTATGAGTGTTTACCTCATTAGTACCATCATTTATTGTTGTGGTGGTATTATTATTTGTTTCAATTGGAGTCTGCTGATCACATGGCTGTTTGGTTTGGTGATTAGTATTGCCACCTCTACTGGGTGGCACATTACCCATGCTAATAGACTGTAATATATCTCTTTTATGGAACAACTACCCCCGTTATTTGGTCTTTGTTTTGGCTGGAGATTGTGACACAGTTCAACTTGGCCCAGAGCACAGGGAATGCAATATCATCATGGCTCGAACTTCAATAATATCAACTATCCAACGGTTGAGTATAACAGCATTACTCTTACTATCAATAACCAATATCGTGTATGCAAAATCAACAACATCAGAAGCAATAACAATGGATGATGCAATATATTATGCCAAAACTGGGTTCAAGGTTTTGTTTGCCTGTTCACCAGTATTACTTATTGCAGGTATACTGCTATTTGCGAGGGAAGACGAGGAAGAAGAAGCTAAAAAGAGGAAGATTAAGTGTGCTAGGAGTTGATAATTATTGGTTGATGTGGGTAGTGATAATGCATTATGTGTACCTATGTGGTACAGATGCCAATTCGGAGAAATGTGTATAAGTTGTGCTGACCTACTTACACACTTCCTATGGCCACTCTATCAAATTATCATATATATTACGCCCCATCAACCAAAGAAGAAAATGGACTACTCCTGCTAATTGAGTTACAATAAATGACGGCTTTATATCATTCATTAATTAGTTGTATGTATGATAAAGCCCGAGAATTGTAACATTGCGTAGGATGTGCAGAAAGAAGCTGGGATTTGGTTCAATTAAGATGTACAAATGTATAAACTCTAGACACTGTTGCAATTCAGTTTTAGCTCTTCTTATTCAAACTAGCTTGAGATAGACGGCTGGAACAAAATAGTCACCCAAACAGTTATACTGCCAACTGCCTTACTCATCAGTATCATACTCATCTTCGGAATTAGCAGTATTATCATCATCAGAACCATCGTCATCTCCATCAGAATCATCTTCATTTTCATCCTCACTTGAGTCATCTTCATCAACACTTCCTTCCTCATCTTCTGTCTGAGATCTGATCGTTGTTCCATCGATATCCTTTTCTTTCAAAGTCTTGGTATCTATTACAAATGAATACATTAGAAGAGTATGTTAGTAATGACAAAATAAGGCATGAAACAGTACACACATATTGAATAAGACTTACCCATTGCTGTCACGCAACGATTCTTCTTCAAAAGAGCCTTGACCTTGTGAGTAAATGACTCGTTAGCCTTCTTAGCTCTGGGTGCTTCTTTCACTAGAATGGCAATCTTTTCTCTCTTGGCATGTGAGATGATATAGGATAGCTGTTTCTGAGGTACTTGTAACATTTGAATAGTAGTCAAGATTGTCTTTTCATGTTCCTCAAACCGTCCCTTAACCTGAAAGTAGGGAATTGCCTTCGATACGAACGTTTCCATGAATCTAGAACCAAACTTGAGTTGCTGTAGCAGAACATTTGTTTTGGCCAGAGAATCATGTTCCTTGGTCAAGGTTGAGAGTTCCTGAAGGAGACCGATCAGTCCTTTTAGTCGACCCAAAACAATATCAGGATCCGTCGATTTGGATGATGAGTCGAAGAGTGCAACTAATGCCTTCCAGAGATTCTCAAGAGTAATACCAAAGAAAGTTGGAAAGGTCTGATGGGTACACGTTGGAAAGGATGTATCCACCCCTTCTCCTTTTCCTACAGAAGGCATCTGTAATAATACGTCGTTGACCACATACTTCAAAGACTTCAATCGGTTAGATGAATGCTCGATAAATAGAGAAAGGAGCTTCCCAACATTGCCCTTGTTCATCTTGGTATCATCTGGCCAAGACTGCTTGAGCAGAGCTTCAGCAACATTTGATAACTTGACTGATAGACTACTAGAAGTATCAGTGTCATCATCATCAACTTCTTCATCAGAGATTCGTTTCGAGCAGTCAAGGATAGATTCCATACACTTGATACCATCCATTGCAAATTCTAGCTCGGCAGTATAAGCTCCAGTCACGATTTCATTGACATTATCAGCGACATACCCTAGCATCTTATTCATTGATGTGGCTGTCGGTCGACGACGTTTGGGGTTAGAGCCGTAATCCGATCTATCTCCTTCGGAGATCTGCTTTAGAATGGCAGAGAGAAAGATCTTTCCAGTCTGTGATCTTGTCAAGCGTTCTGAACTCATTACACATTCTACAGAGCTGAAGAGAACCTTGGCCGTCTCGACTAGCCTTGTCTCAACCTCGTCATCGTCTGTTTTGTTTTGTCCGCATCTCAGTTCCGTAACAGCAGCCAGATTCTCATAAAGGCTAGCAAATACTCCACCCGTAAGGAAGCTATCAAGCAGGGCAAAGCATTTCTTTGAAGAGTCTTCACAAGAGGCTAATGCAATATCTGCATATGTGGTTGCAGTCGACGAAGCTGCCGATGATCCGATTGCCATGTATGGATTGTCATTTCCATCATCGTCATCAATAATACTGCCTGACTTGAATGCACCCTTCTTCTTTTCAGACAACGAGTCGGATAGCGTCTTATGCAAAAGCTTGAGAAGTAGCATTGTGACGGGAGTGCCACAAGTTGTAACTTGTGGTAGCTGTGATAGGGCTTGACTTTGAGAAGCATCTGGGCCAAGGCTTAGTTCCTTAAACCCCAATGCCAAACAGACCTGACTATTCAATGGTCGTAATGCTCCCAATGTACGATTGATGAGTTCTTGTTCGTGTTGTTTCTTAGCCTTCTTTGCCTTCTGCTTTGCTTTCTGTTTGTCCTTGGCTTGCTTCGTTTGTTGCTTCTTTGCTGCTGTGATGGCCTTCTTCTCTTCTTTTGACATACCTGTTGTGTCAACACTTGTATTGATTAGATTCTCATCATCGACATTATTGGAGTAACTGGCAGTCAACTCCTTGGGTGGTGCTAAGATATCAAGCCCTGGTGGGGCAAACGTATAACACTTCGAAGCAGTAAATCGTAGTTCTTCTTCGAGATCAACTAATGCTCTCAATCGTGCTACGATTTTCTTCTGTACCTCCTCAGCATTGAAACCTTGTGACGATGCCGTGAATGAGCCAGCTGTTCCAATTGCATTATTAGAATCATCAGCGGCGGCGGCATATATGAACGAGTTGATAAGCTGACGAATCCAGCAGGTGGCGAAGAAGTAGCTTGCTGTGATTACCCACTGCTTGGTTGCACCCATGTCATCCCACATCTCAAATCCTGAAGACTCTGCTGACGGTAACAGAAGGGGACATTCTAGCATGGCATCAATCTCGGCCAAACCTCTGCCTCCATACTGAGCATTACATATCGTAGACATGAGACGGAAGATGGAAACACATTGAACAGGGAGATACTCTCGCTCATTCACATTACATGACGATAGCAATGGAAGAACCTTGAGATAAACTGCACTCTCGGCACCTTCGATACTAAAACGAAGTTCTCCGGGAGGTGCCATTGGGTTTTTGGATGATCCATCTAATAACGACAGGTCGACACTACTCGTTGGGATCTGCAATTGTCCATCATTACCACCGAGAAGTTGCATCTCCTTCTCATTTCCAGCACTCTTGGTACCTTTCTTCTTTGTGTTCATAGCACCATCGTCTACTTCTTCCTCCTCCTCCTCCTCATCTTCATGATAATCCCCAACATAATTGTTTTCAAAATCCTGCTGTACAAGTTCCTCGATCCACTCTTGGATAGCACTTGATAGTCTTCCACCTTTGACAGCAAGGCATAGTTCGTCAAAGAAGAAGGCCATGGATGAACCATTTGAAAAGGCATTGCCAAGGTTGACAGTTTGTGTAGCACTGTTCCTATTGAGATTGAAACCGCCACCGGGCGATGAGGCAGAAGATTTGCATTCGTTGTATGCCTTCTTAATCACAGCTTCAATCTCCTTGACAATCGGTGAAGATGCGGCTGCAGTACTTGTTTCACCAATGATTGTGGTGTCTTCGTCTAGGGTAGACCTTGAAACAGCATAGGCCACAGATCCGATAATACCCTGTCAAGGTATGTGGTTATGTGAAGCGACAATATCGAGTATTAGTCATGGCAAGGTGATAAATCAACTCAATAAACAAGTACAGCATAGACTTACAATCTTCTTCATAGATAACGGAGCAAGTGCTAAATGCTTTGCAATCACAATGTGAATATCCGCACAACCATCTGAACCTCTCATACCATCTTTTATTGACGATGAGTTGGCAGTCCTCAATGCATCATCTTCCTTGTCTTCACTACCCTCATATCCCACAGCAAACAATAGTAAGAACAATCTTCGTAATTGACTTGATGACATGGGCTTGAGATGTTGTAACATGCTACTGAGGAACGGGTAGTACTGCTTTAGTACCATTGCTCCATTCACGCCTTCTCCATTACTGCCTTCTTTCTTGTCAGCAATACAGCAGAATACACGTAGTGCAGCATCCACCTCATTTGAATTAACACCAACACCTGATCCAACATGTGTTACCAAACTACCAACAATCTCTTGACGTTGGAGTGGTTCATGGAAATCTTCAAACAATATCTCATATAGTGTCACGCCAAGTTCACATGCTGCTCCACCTCCACTACTTTCCAATGGTGATAATGACGATGATGATCGTAACAATCCATCTGCCAAGTCACACAATGTTTCAAAGAGACTACCCAATGCCACACCATTACCACATAATGCCTCCCGTAACAATCGAGAAGTGAACAATCCACTATTCGCCTTGGATTTAAAGATATTCTTAACCTTTGATCGGTTATGTAATGCAGACGCTGCACAGACCAATAACCAAATATCTGCCGTTGGGTGATGTGTATGTCCATTCTCGGTATTAGAGGATGGTGTATCCTTGATACACTTGAGAAGAGTCGATGTTAAATCGGCACGATGGGCAAAGCCGCGTGATATACTTTCAATTGTCAGACAGGAGTTGGCTGCACCTCCTCGATGCCCACGACCCCTGTGTCCATCCAAGTTATTATCAACCTCCATTTCATCCTCATTCTCTTCTCCACTATTCCCCAAGGGTAAATTCCTCAACCCATCAATAACATCAACCAACATACTCTTCTTACCACTAGGACAATGATTCATTAAAAAGGTCGTTAATGCCGGTAATCCCCATTTTTCAACATTCATTAATGCCTCCAATGCGTCATTAACTACTATTTCCAATTGTTGTTCTGATAATGGTAATGAAGACATGGCATCCAATACAGGTATTAGTAAACTTGGATCTTCCTGTCGTAAGGATTGTAATGTTGATAGTATTGATGTTCCTGAATCTTCATCTTCTTCATTATCCACCAACATATTATCATTACTGCCACCATCAAGACTAATACAATCACTTAACACGTCAGGTAACATACCAATAACATCTAATAATACATTCCTTGATGTTATACAATTCATTGAATTGGATGATAATAACGTCATACATTCAATAAAGTTTTGTGTCAATTGAGTGTAATTTACTATATGATCTAACCATTTCATACTTTGAAATATCAATCTTGGTATATCACTACTGCTTTTGTTATTATTATTGGTTGTTGATTCGCCTTCGTCAGAAGAAGACATTGCCAACTCTGGTATTCTTGAAAGTAGTGCCGATAACAATGTAGGTTGTAATATATCGATACGTAATAACACCTTGATTAATGATGATGATTCGACTATTGTTTTGGTCTTTATTCCACCCTCATTAGTTGTGCCGCTATTGTTGTTGGGTGTATCATCTTGATCTGGCTGGGAGAATTGACTGAATTGTGATAAGGAGTTTGGTCCTTTGGTTTTAATACGATATAATGGTAGTAACATTTTACGCAATAGTCCATTACTCCCTACATTATTCCCTTCCCCATTTCCTCCACTAATTCTGCCTTCACTTCCACCTTCACCACAACCCTCTTCATTATCAGCAGTAGTACCCAAAATCAAATCTTCCATATCCTTTAATATTCGAACATTACTAATATCTATCTGATTCTTATTCATTTCATTTAACAAGGCATAGATTGATGAACGTAGTTTAGACGATGATACGGATGGTGATAATTGACATCCATATTCTATTGATGATGGTGTTGATTTACCTGTTTAAAGAGGGTACATGTTTTGTATTATTAGAGAGGTACATAGTACATATAAAGAAATGGTATTGAGAAAGAGCGGACAGTTCGAAATGGTGCATGATACAATCAAACAGCCCCAACCGTATACCATGTATAAACATGCCCTTATTCTACCACCCTTAGTCATATTTGATTATAATACAACTCCAATACACACAACAAATAATTATAAAACAGCCACAGGCCACATGAACCATCAAACAACAAACAAAAACATAATATAAATAGATACGTACCATCCCTCTCTTCATTCATAAACTCAACCAATCCACATTCAACTAATAATTCACGTAATCCCCAATTCTTATTTGATTGTAGGATTTGACGTCGTTTATTTTCTTGTGCCTTGTTTGTAGCACCTTGGTTTGTAGTTTCACCACCTGCACCATCTTGATGATGAGATTCGTCTAGTTGAAATGTGGTGGTTGTAGTTTCATTATGGGGACGCTTACGCGTATTGTTGTCGGCGGTAGTAGTGGTTGACATATTTATTGTGGTTTATAATTATTTATATATGGTATTGTCGCGGCCTTATTATACAAAGGAAAAGTGGGCGCAATTTGAGTACTGATTCCCCCCTTACCGCTTTTCGAACTCGATTTTGTTGATCATACGTCCTTGATCTTCTAGCGCATAATGGTCTCACTACTTAAACACACACTCACACATGATCTCTCAGTCTCAAAAGACGGTGCAGGTAACAATTATTAATACAATGGATGAATCACAATCACAACAGCCATGGGAAATAGCCCAAACTGAGCCACTCCTCAATCATCCCAACAACAATAATAATTCGAATGAAGAAGGAGGTCGAACATCGCTAGATTCCAATCGGTCATCACTCGACCCAAACGATACCACTTTGCCTTTATCACCTAATACCCAATTCCAGTTGAATGATATGGCTTCTCGTGCTTCCAATACTGGTGATAATACCAATAATACTAATGATTCTAACACTACTGCTACTAATTCCACCGCAAATAATAACAGTAAGATGAGCAATGAAGACGAGTTAAATCGTTTACTAAAATTACTATCACCCACAACATCCAATACTAATAATACAAATAATGTATTAAATGAAGAGGATGGTGCAGCGTTGTTATCCTACCTTACTAAATTACGCACTGGCAATTCTACCTCCTCTAATTCTTCTAATTCTACCTCTACTACAACTGATGATATGGAGGTGGAAACAGCCAATGATGAACCAGCCAGCAATAATGGTGCATGTGAAACTTCTCAGCCAATCAATAACGAGCCAATTAAATGGTCAGCGAATAATGTACAATTAATTAAGTTAACTGTTAAGTCTGTTATGAATTCCTTTAATACCTCCTCCTCCTCTGGCGTAGCCTCCTCATCCAATAGTATGGAAGAAGAAGAAGAAGTAGCTAATAATAGCAATAACAACAATACTGTAACAATTGATAACAAATTAGCATTACGATTGTTAAGTGAGGGTATATTACCATTTTCGGGTGTTAATACCAACAATGGCAGTGGAAGTGGCGGAGGTTTAGTTAGTAGTAGTGAAGAAGGAGGGAATGAGGGTACATGGGTAGCCAAGTTGATACAATCAATTGTTATGGAAAATTTGTTACCTACTGCTTTACTTTCACCACTTTCTACTGAGGGTTCAGCAGCAGCATCTGAGAATGCATCAGAGGGAGATAGTGGTGCAAACCAGGGCAGCACGGAAAAAGGGAATGGAGGTACTAATGTTGATACAACTGCCTTATCAATATTACTATCTGCATTCCTAACACGCATGGATTCCGATGAGATGTTACAAGTCTTACCACCCTCAACTACTACCTCAACTACTAATGATAATGTATCTGCATTTGGTAGTGTTGATGATATATTAGATCGTTTATGTGGAGTTACTACTACTACCTCTGGTAGTGGTACAAGTGAAGGAGGGAAGGAAATACTACATCCATCAAGTGCAGCAGCAGTCTTAGCCTCACTAATTGAATTTGAAAATAATGCATCATCAGTTATTGGTGGTAGTGGAAGTAGTAGTGGTAGTCGATTATCACGTAAACGTATATGGAAACGTACCACTTCCTCAATTTCTTCCACTACTACTACTTCTTCTAATAACAATCAAGGATTATCACAAAGAAGAAAAAAGGGTAGATCTCGAGCATCGTTACCAACTCAACAACAAAATCAACAACAGATGGTGAATTATGAAGCACAATATGTATACATTGACAGACCTACGTATTTAATATCAACTTGTTTAGTTTGTTTAACCAAGTTATCTGGTGGAAGAAGTAAAATTTGTACTGATGATGTAGATGTAGATTATGATTTGATACCATCATTGGTATATCAATTGGGTTTATTACCAATGAATATGGTATCTCGTACCAGCAGTGGAAGTGGTGGGAGTAGTTTGGTAGCAGCTCAGCAAACAAAGGGAGGAGGTAAGAACAAGAAGAAGAAGGTAAAGAAGGAGAATGATAAACAACGTGGGTTACGATTACGTAGGATGATATTAGAGGGTATTGCTACTGTATTGGATGATGACGATAATGATGTCAATAGTACTGGTGAGAGTGGAAGTGGGGGTATTTTACTAGCAGCTTCTTCATCTTCGAACAACACGAAGAAGAATAGTCTAGAAACAAAAGAGGCATACAAATGGGCAAAGTATACATCACTGGAACATTTGGGAAGGGTCTTACGTACTGATCCTGATATGAGTAAGGCTGTACTTTCGTTGTTGAGTGGTGATATTGTTGATACTACCTCCTTTACCACTTCTGATGATGGTAGTGATACTACTAACAAGACGACGAAGAATCAGAAACCATTCCGTTATTCAAGATTAACACCCTTCACCTTGGCCATGTCACTATCAATGGCATCAGCTGTACCACGAATGAGAACACCAACTTTATCGGCTATACGTGATTTGATTGTAGAAGAACAAATGATTCGTATCAAACGTGGATTAGATGTGAATGGTAATGTTATTGGTATGGGTAAGCCTTGGTTGAATTGTTTAGTACAAAGTTTAGATGGCTCGGCACCGTCATCAGACTCAAGAAACAGTACTCCTCAGAAGCAGAATGAAAATGGCATTGGACATGTCCTTACCTGTTTATTATCCGTGGCCAAGTTTGCCGAGGGTGAAAATAGTGGTGTCGGAATGAGTTCATTACTTCAATCACTTAGTACACTTGGCTTTCTCTTGGTGGATTGTGTCAAGAAGGATGAATTATCATCATTATCTACCCTGCCTTCGTTTACATCAGATAGTAGTGTGGTTATGCAACCTACTCCCGTCTTGGCATCTAATCTTGATATTTCATCATTCAATCCCAACAACAATAACAACAAGAATAATGTTGATACATCGGCACCACATGCCACATCAGTGATTGGAAGATTCTTATTATCATATCTCTATTATCAAGGGGCTAAGAACTCGTCACACTTTACATCTTCATCGCTTGCGTCCATGTCTACCATTGGTGGAGGATCATCATCTGATAATGGTGGTACGGGATTATGTCGTTCGATACTACGAACATCATTTGATAAGTTTTGTGGCATGTCTCCCAATGCCTATGAACATTCATTGCTGTTACAAGACTTGTTAAAGTTTAGTCCAATATCATTGAACCATTTGATCAAAGATGATAACGACGACAATAATAGTGACAATATGATGGGTGGCATGGATGGTCTGGATGATGAACAGAAACAAATGGTCATTTCATTCAATCTAACATCTAACCATCTTCCTGCCCTTATTGATACGCTTGCCAACGTGCCTGGTGGTGCAATGCATCCAACGGTAGCGTCTGAAGTTGTTGTTCCAACGATTGGACGACTACTGTTCCTAATGGCGACATCTCGCATCGGACTTGGAACTTTATGGAAACGTCACGACCTTGAAGATCATGTCAATCATGCTTTCTTGCTATGTAAGAAGGCACTCTTTGCACCCGATGTTGAAAAGAGAAAGTGCGCTGCCAACTTATTAGTCATGTTGTTAGGAGTGGCAACTGTGGCATCTACATCAACCTCGAGCAGTAGTAGTCGAAGTGTATGGAGTTCCATGCTGTATGATATGAAAGGCTGTTTACGACGATGCTTGTCAAATCATCAGAATGTTGTTCGAATGGAAGTCTATTCGTCACTAGTAGCACTGCTACCCAAGACAATGCCATCGAATGGAGACATGAGCCTAAGTGCCGCTTCTCAAGATTCTGCATCTCCAGCCTCGTCTACTGCATCATCTCCACTCTCGGCTGCTTCTTCCACTATCACCTCTTCATGGAATACGATTGTTCAATCCATCCCTTCGTCAGGTCAGCATGCGATAGTTTGTATTGTATCCGAGCTATTGTTATCGTCTCTTGAGAGATACGTCACGATACCAAAAGAGGAATTTACAGACCGTAATGCCAGACGTCAGCGTTCTGCCATGGGTGTGGGTCTGTCTCAGATGGAAATGGTTATGGAGGAAGAATCACCAGTACAAAAGGGCGATGATGACAATGAGGAAATGAGTAATCCCTTTCGATTTGACAAGTGTATATCCACCCGTCCATCAGCAGCAAACACTCAGTCTTCTTCTGGCAAGAAGAAGGCAAAGAATACTCCCATTGGTCAATCATTACTAACGGAAGCACTCAAGAGGATCAATGAACCATTACCATTTCTATTGGCCTCGTGTATTTCAACATCACCTCTCATCTCTTGTGACGGGGGTGATACTGATGATGAAGAAGATAGCCAAACTAATGAAATGAAAAAGGCTATCAAGCGTATCCGTCAGCAAATGGCCGAATGTAGTGATATAGATGAATACACAAAGTGGACTAAAACTTGTAAGAATATCATGAACATTGAGGAGAATATCAAACGGTCAGAAGAAATGGCAATTAGTAAACTTGCATCATTAGTACTCGTTGCGGTTACTATCGATGTGATGATTGGCACTGTTGACCTCAAGGGGGAAACAAATGGTGCATCTCTTGTAGTGATGGATGGTAGTGGTAGTGGAGGTGCAGCAAATGAAGTCGAAGACTTGTTCACACTACGTACCGATGCCATTGATATGGCGGCAGTCATCATGTCAAGCTTTGTCAACTCAAAGCCATCGAAAAAGAAGGCAACAACCAAGAAGAGCAAGAAGAAGCTAAAGGAAGCAACCAATTCTCAGTCAAGTGAACAGCCTTCTCCCGAGAAAAAGAAGAAGAGTAGTTCGGCCAAGTCTGGAGGAGAGATGGTATTGAGTAAAGTGAAGACTAGTGATATTCCCGACAGTATTAGGCTCAAGAACCGCAAGTTGGTGGAGGATACTATCAACAATATCAGCCCGGCCATGAGTTCAGAATTCCTTGCTGAATCACTACGGAAGTTTGGTGCAGAGGCTATGAGAAAGATTTGTGAAGATGAGGATTCAGATGACGACGAAGAGGGAGAAGGTGAGCCTGCAACAAGATTGGCCAAGTGTCTAGCCTTCCGACGATACATCATCACCAAGAGTCTCCTTTTCACGACTGGTTCATCATCACTAGTCAAAGCTGGTTTCCGTTTTACTCCACTTTCTCTAGGATCCGGCGAATCTGGAGGAGGTTTTGACGAGAAGACTGAATCTACAATTCGTATTACTACTTCATTACCTCTTGGGCAGTTACTGCTTGTTGAATTTTGTTCACACTGCTACCAGCTGGAACAAACCTCAATCGTTTCCTCATCCAACAGTAAGAAGTCTTCTTCATCATCGTTGACTGAGCTATCACTAGCTCAGCTATCCATGAGAGCATTCACGGCATGTCTACGTGGCATGGCAAAAGAGGCACCTCATCATTCAATGTCCAAGGCAATGAGAGTTCTTGCATTACTCACTACTAGTATCAACAAGACATCAAAAGCAATCCCTGCTTCATCTGATGGTTGGAAGTTTTACCAGGAGTTGGATGATAGTGCCGTCTCTTGTATCAACGGTACAGCTGACGATAAAATCAAACTAGCAAAGGCGTTGATGCCCATCCTCTCCTTGCCAAAGACATCTGGATCAAACACCGATGGCGAATCGTCTCACATCAGTCTCTTCTCGGAGCTCATTTACAATTGTATGTATGGTGAAGCAACCGAGTGCTGTTACTTGGTCTCTGCTGCAGCAGAAGCGTTAGAAGAGCCAAATCTGAAAGAACAATTAGGTGTCATGCTGCTAAGGGGGGTTGAGTTTGGAGGAGGAGAGAATGACTGTGGCGTCTTAGGTGTAGACCACAGTGATGAGGCAAATCATAACTCAAGTGTAGCCTCTACCGCAATCCGTGTTGCTATGAAGTTGAACTGTGGCCTGGATGGTAATACTCAAGTGCCTCTTCTCAGTAGCAGTAAAGGCTTGCCGGGGGTTCGCCTTCGAACTGCAAGATCACTAGTTGGACTTCCCACGACTTGTATCAGTAACTGGCCTACAAAGCATCAAGGAAGGCTAACACGGGAGTCCACGAGCGGAATAATGGTTGGGCTTGCAACACAAATAGCCTGGGCACTTTCGGCGACAATCGAAGCTGGAGATAACTTTTCACACATAGACTTGAAGAAAAAGAAGCTACTTCTAATCAAGCATGCCATGGAAACGTCAGATGTCAACTTTGGAAGAGAAAAGTCAGCTATTGGTACTACTATTTCATCAGCTATTGAAGATGCACTCAACAATGCAGAGTTTACGATGCTGAAAATGATCCCCAGCATGCCTGATGATTCATCAATCGACACAACACAAAGCTTTGTCTCGGGTCTACTTTTTACAGTATCTCAAGTAATTCATGCCACGGCTCCTTCAGCGGAGTTCCTTGACACTGCTGGAAGTTATATCTCGTTGCTTTTGAAGAGTACAAAGCGTCTTTATGGCATCCTTGCAAAACTTGTTCTAAGTTTCATAAACAATACACAATCAGTGATGAATAACAAGGAATTTGTCAGTCTTCTTGAGTATTTGACAGAAACTCTAATGCCTACCGTGTCAACATTGTTGTTGACATTACAAAAACATAATACAGAAGCGGAGGGAGGAAAGATCATATCCGAGAGTAAGATTGAGAGCTATGGAAAGATATCTGCATTGCTTGTCTTTGAAAAGGAGAAGCTGGGTAAGTATAGTTATATCTTTTGAAAATGATTGATATGCCTTGTATCTATACTTGTCTACTCACATTGATGCTCGTCTATAGATAATGCCCTATTGAAAGTGGGCTCAAAGATGAAACAAGTTGGGATGGATGAAGAAGATATTGAGTGGCTTGAGGATCATGTCGTATCAAGCCACAATACCACATTTTCAATCAAGAAAGTTGATGAGGCCAAGAAGAGAGAGGCACCCAAGGAGAAGAAGAAGAAAGCTGCCGGGGCCAAACGAAAGGTCAAATCAGAGAAGACATCCAAAAAGAAGAAGAAAGTGAAGAAGGAGGTAGATGATAGTGATGACGATGCCAGTGATGATGAAGGAAGTGCTGCACTGGAGAGTGTTGATGCTGATGAATCGATGGATGAAGCTGATGGTGCTATTGATCTATCAAAACTCACGGCACAAATGGAAGACGAGGAGGAATCGGAGGAGGAAGATGATAGTAGTGAAGAGGATTCTGAGGAGGAGGAAGAGGCTGAGTTTGAATGAGGTATCCCTTTGCTGAGTTGTTGACTTGACCTATCTCAGTAGTCTTGGTGCAGCGGTAGTTCATAAAGTCTAATAATTTGATTGTTTTCTCTAATGGTATTTACTTAGCATTAACCTCACTATTCCACAGAGTTGTGGAAGCCACCGGTCGGGCTAAACGAACCCAATTCTCTTGATAACACATATCATCTCCACAAATATCCCTAAATTAAACACATACCCCAAAGATTTAGTTGGAGTTATCGTCCTCGTCCTCCTCATCAAAATCATCCAGTTCTGCTCTCATCAACCCACCCCAGTGAGACTTCTGCTTTGTCATTACAGTCATGACGGTTAGCCTTTTCTGCTTAGAATCTGATGCCATTGACATGATTGTAGATCGTTTAGACCGTCTACTTGACCTTGCCTTCTTCCCTTGCTCATACCTCTCTTTAGGAGTACCAACTCTATCTAAAGATGATTGTATATTGATTGTTTTGGCTACACAAGCATCCCAAAGTTCACCAATAGGACCCGAATCTGTAACAGCTTTACCATAGACCTCTGGAATATACCTGCCTGTTGGATAGAAACATTTACACGCAATATTTAGCACGGAACAAGTGCAAGTCATCAACAAGTATTTCAAGACACATACCTTCGTTCTTCATTCTAGACAACTTCATACAAGAGGAAACAATGTCCTTGCCAATGATTTTGATAAGCTTCTCTCTAATGCTCCACTCCATCTCTGGAAGATGCGCGTTATCACAGTTTATGATGAAAAAAGAGAGGAGATTATAACATATGTTAGTACATATGATATGCAAGGGCAATCAATAAAGGCAAACTAAGGTCAAATAAAACAGTCAAGTCGTCGAGACTTTATACTGAACACATGAATTCTTATCATAAAATAATACTAACGCGGACTTTCCTGGTGATCCACAAACATAGATGGTAGTCTTTGAGTTTAGTAATAGATTGTGGATAGTATCAGACTCTTCGGCAACCTTGTCTTGTACATATTGAGCTTTAGTCTCACTTCGACTGTAGGCTGGGTACAGAGTAAGACGATCACTCTTCTCAAGCTGATCTAGCTCAGACTTGAATGGCACATCGCTCTCCTTTTGGCATCCAAAGAACAGATACATTGGATTTTGTTTCTTGGCAAGCCAAAAAGAACGGAACGGCGCAATACCAGAGCCGGCGGCAATCATTATAACCGGAGACGTCTCGTCAGCAGGAAGATGAAACTTGGTAGTCGAAAAGATTAAATCAACATTATCACCCGGTTTCAGACTCATCCTCAACCACTTTGAAGTTGTTCCTGCCTTGTTACTATGAGAATAATGAAACGCCGACTGGGTTACTGTTACTTCACTTTCGGTGAGTGACGACTGCATGAGAAAGTTGGCAACAACTTGTTAGTGATAAAGACATATCATATGACCAATCATATCAAGCACAACTTACAATCGAAAAGAATCTAGGCATCATACTAGGACAACTTTCCAACACCCAACTAATTGGTACAGTTCCAGGAGGAAGCGAATTGATGAGCGATTCAATCGAAGGATTGGTGTTTGATGTACTGTTGGGGTCATCTGAAGTAGACTCGGAGTTCACAAGATATAGACTGACAATCTTATTTGCCCTGGCATCGTTGATACAGCTTTGCAGTGATCGAATAGTGCTCAGCAAGAGAGGTCTGCTCATGTCCACATCGGCCATGAGCTTTTCACGATACTCATCAACCTTGGTAACGTCATCAATAACACACAACCTAAGTACACTCTCAACACTATCAATTTGATTCTTTGGAAAGAAGGCTGAGTATTATGAAAAGATGATTGATGTGAGAGCCAACTTTGAAGGAGTAATACCGAACACGATAATAACAACTTACCGATATGATCGCCAGGTTGGATAGCACCAGACTGAAGGTAGTCATCACCCTCAGTTGCTTTGAACGAGAACAAGTCCGTAGATTTTAATAAGGTACCGGCATGAGAATACCAACTTTCCTTGTAACGTTGCTCAACAAGACGATCTAATTCACGGCCAATAGTCTCCTCATCTTTTGTGAGAGCTGCAGAACCTGTGTAAACAAACGTCCTCTTCTCACCTCCACTGTCGTTACTGCTAGCAATGTTCTCACCCTCAACCTCATCTTGTGGTGTATTGCTCTTTGAGTATAGGGCTGCTGAATCGCCGCCAAAGAGAGCCTCCTCCCAAGTACAAAACGCTTCATCTTGGTTCTTAAGCTCGTCGGCAACGTGGATAGGGGTAATGGGTACACATCCCACCTTCTTAAGACCCTCACTAGCGTCCAATGCAAAGTTGATGAATGAATTGACATAGGCACTATTGCCTAAGGCCAGAATAGAATAATCGAAGTTTGTGACCGGAGTTTCTAGTTGAGACAGTCCTGACAGAAATTCGTTGGCCCCGTTAGGAGGACACCTGGGTTGCGATTGGTAAGATATAAATGGATTAGAAACTCAATAGACACATGTTGTGTACATCTTATGCTCTTTTACTCACCCCTTGCCAAATGTAGAAGTAATCACAATGAGTAGATATGACTCATTGCTAGAGCCAGAGTAGAGCTTGATCAACGAAGGGACTTCATTCATTTGGAGAGGCCCGACACAGTTATCTCCAAAACTACCACCGACAATATTAGCATACTTTAAGCTTGTACCAGTTTCACTGCCGTAGCAGACTATAATCTTGTCATAAATGCACTTCTCCTTCTCAAATTGAACTACATCTGAAGTTGATGAAGTTTCAACAGTGACAGGCGACGGAACATTGATTCCTAACTCTTCCCACATATCTACAACTGGTCGGTATTGAGGTTTGATTATAAAGTGTAGCATCTCCTGATGAAAAACACTTGTCATGGATCCACCGGCAGGTGGCACAAGCCACACCCAATCCGCTGGACACTTGCCTCGCTGCTTGATCTCCTCCTGATAGAAATCTGCAAAACTATTACTAGCTGTATGATGATCCACCACGGAAACTGAATGCTTGGCAAAACTATGTAGTAAAGCTCTATGGACTTGCAGTTGAACATCATCCTTCCATACATTGAGTGTGGTTTGAGGAATATCACAAGCAATAGCTACCGCAGTTGCTAAATCATACCGTTGCTTATCAAGAAGGTCACGAGCAATCTCGGTAATGGCATACCAACCATTAAATGGACATGACTGATAGAACTGTAAGAAGGGGGTTTATTAGATATTATGAATATGAAAGATATGTGCTGAACACAAGAGGCAGATATGGCACAAGGCAAACTTACTACACCTCCGATGTCCACACCAATATTACTAATGGCTGGTAATGCATACCATCGAAGATTCAAGTCGGCAAACGCCTCATGTTCTGGATGTTCAATCGGTACCTCTAGCACCTGTTCTGGTAACAAGGGGAAGATTTGTGGCTTATCATGACCTGTTTCCTCATCAGATATCACAAGAGGTAGAATGTCAAAGTCCGACTTCTCTTCATCAGGAGGAGGTACCCATCCATACTTAACAGCGATGGCAGTAATTGCTAACCGAGCAGGATCGCCCATAATGCTTCCATCTGGTCGTTTGTATGCAGCATACCCTATCAACTGAGGATTCCTATATCATGGGAAATTGAAATGGTTAGAGGTGCTCATAAGCAAAGTAAAGGGATGAACACCGGCACATTCTATAGACATATATTACATACCAGATCCTAACCGGAGTACTCTTCCCGTTCGTTTTGGGAGCAAATACTGAAATGACTGGTTTAATCGCTCCATCATTAGCAGCATACTCAAGATGTGTCAAGATCTTTTGAAACATTTCATCTGCTGCTTTAACATCACGGCAATCTAACAATTCCAAGGTGAATGAAACCTAAAGTATGTCGAAAAGATAATGTGATCAGATGACATATGATATGATACATATGATATGCACTTGGCACATTGAATGATATAATACATATTATAACAAATAGAATCGACATATTTCGACATACCTTTCTCATAATACATCGACCGGAGTTTCTCCAAGCAAGACGACATCCATATTGCAACTCATCAAAAGTTTGTACATATGTACCAGTTGTTTCAATCTCTTCTTTCACCTGTTTTAACCGTCCATCTATCCCACCCTCAACATTATCATACGCAGTACTATACTCTTTTGAATACTGAGTTAAGAATGCAGTTGCATCCGTCAATATCTCAGTAACGTCTGGTTTATCATCATTGGCAACTTTACCAAATCCATCCTTTTCCATCATCGAACCATGGCATTCATATGGTGTACATCCTACGGTATGACGTGGACATTTTGCAGTATCATGTTCGGCAAGCTTTACTGTTGTTATTTCACCGGTTTCCAATTGTTCAAGACTTTTAGTTAGTTGGTCGATTGTTGTTGTTGTTTGATCTGTTGCTGTTGTGTTATTGATATTGGTACTGTTGTTGTTCGACGATGAATCGATATCAGCATCTCCATCATTATTAGTCTGTGAAGCTTCTGATGTTGTAGTAGTGTCATTTGTTGGTTTAGCTTCAGCTGTAGATGAGGGGGGATGGGCTGATAATATATGAGATGTGTAATTGATATCATAGATACATCATATTATGCCGATGGGTGACAGTGATATTTTGTACATATGATATGTGTATATTTATGCTTGTAAGATATATACAGCGGCAACACCTAACAAACAAAACAGTCTTACCTTCTGTAGAAGCAGTTAACTTAACCTCCTCCTTCTTTCTTAATGTATTAGTTGTGGCATCTTCTACTTCATTACTGCCGTTTGTTGAACTTTTAGTTTTGGGAGCAGTACTTTGTACTTTGTTTGGTGTATTGTTATCGGATGGCGCTGCTGTACCGCTGGCTAATACAGCTGGATTAGAACTACTAGAACTAGAACATGCACCCATACTAATTGTATTGCAACAAACTCTCCAAAGAACAGATCCTATCTATTACTTGATATATATAGGTAGGAGTTAAGAGTTGCAGCAAACATCTGTTTCATTATTTCTAGGTGAATGCGCAAACGGTACTCAAAGGCATGTCATAATATCTTTGGATTCACGGACGGACTTCATTGCTGAGATTTTTACTAACTTGCATGCCTAGGCCTATCGAGCTCTCCGCCCAGATCTCAAAGATCCACACCACCTCATTGCAACCAATAACTATAACCTTGCTCTCATTTATTATACAAACCAACATAGCTACGCCGCCGAATACACATAGACACAAACCATGAGTCATTCAGAAGAAAAGAAGGAGGAATCGAATGATGGTGTAGGCCCTCTCGTTACCCAAGCTTATGTTTGCAAAGAGAAGGGAGCTAAACTTGTATTAGAAGATATTACTCTTCCATCTCTAACTGCAACTCAAGTTCAGCTTGATAACACATTGTGGGTGAGTAGGTATATCGATCAGTGTCAGTGTATCAGTATCAGAGAGTATATCTTGTGTCATTACATTTGCATAATCGATATCTAACACGTATCATTTCTGAATATGATGACGATGAACGATAGATTATGTCATACTGACATTCATATGCAGAGGAATGACTGGGGGATTTCAAACTATCCAGTTGTACTTGGTCATGAAGGTAAGGAGAGAGACAGAGACTTCTGAGTTTGGTATCTTCTTTCTTATATAAAGTATCTTCGATATGACGATGATGATACTAACACAATATCATATACACATATCTCGGTGTACAATTGCAATAGGTGTCGGTATCATCACAAAGATTGGTAGCTCGGTCAAGAATTTACAAGTCGGTGATCGTGTAGGTAAGAACTCATGGATCAATATGCACATATCATGTGTTCTATTTTTGATATGCACATATCATTTGTTCTTTTCTCATACTCATATGTCTTACCTTTGTAACACAATACTAATACTGCTGCATATAGGGATTACTTGGATCCGAGACAGTTGCTCATCGTGTGATCCATGCTTGGCAGGACGAGAGAATATTTGTGAGGCGGGCTATCAAGGATTATACCTGGGATCTGGAGCTGGATGCTGGGGTAAGGAACCTCATAACGAGCATGGTGGCTGCTTCTCTAAAGTAATGCGTATCGAATCAAAGTTTGCAATCAAACTTCCTGAAAGCGAGGTAGCATGCCCATTCATCTGCGGTGGAGGTACAATGTTTGAACCGGTAGTAAACTATGTAACAAACGGTACTAGGGTTGCCATTGCAAGTGTGGGGGGTCTTGGCACAGCTGGTATCAAGTTTGCTAAATCATTTGGTGGTCATGTCACCGCTCTGAGTCGGTCGGAAGACAAACGATCGAAGGCCTTATCTGCCGGAGCTGATGAGTTCTATGTGCTTGTCTTGGTAATGCTGAAGCAACTCAGGAGTTGGCTGGGAAGTTTGACGTCATTATTGATACCAGTCCTGCAAATAGCGACGTCGGAGCATTTAACCCTATCGACGGGACTTTCTACTTGTTTGCCCTTCTTCAGAACTAACCATACCATGCTTATTTTACATACAGTTCACACAGAAGAAGATTGCTGGTAGTATCGTAACTGGAACTCGTAGGATGAAACGCATGTTGCAGATGACAACTGACGAGCTATCAACCTATGGTACTGAATCTGATGAGTGGAATGCAAAGGTTGTTCCATTTGACACTGTAATGAAGTTATGGATGATCTCTTAAACGGACGTAACACCAATAACTGGCGTTATGTCCTCACTTGGTAGATATTTAGAAGGTATAGATTAGGATACGAGGTAGTAGTTCAAGTGTAGCAGTCATCTCCAGGATATCATTTGGAGAAAGGATAGATATTAACCCTAGGAAATGTTATTAGAACAGTTGTGATTGATTTGTTTGCCAGATATAATGAAGCAGAGATGAACAATGATTGTGATTTATATATGTGATAGATATTGGCTTCTTTTGTTTAGTGATGTGTGTAGTAGTATTGTTATACTTTAAACCTCAAAAGAAACGTTGAACTTTATTCGCCACTAGCCGCTGCATCGCAGCAAATATACGAGTGCTGTTGTACATATCTTAATAGCCATCTTTTAATCCTCACCACCGCATAATCCCGCATGATGATTTGATATCTGTATACCTAAGCTCAATCTGAAACTATAACTAAGAAGTTGTGTCTTTAATTCATACTTTTTTGTTGTTCATTTTTGTTGTTGTTGTACCTAATATAATAATACATACTCCTCAATTCTATATCAATCTATGACGTAGGTGGTGGTCCTACACTTGCAACATCGATATTTCCAATAAGAAGTGGGAAGAATACAAACTGTGTTCGTATAATAATTTGTGCATATCATGTGTACATATCATGTGTACATACATGTGTGAAATTGAAAGTGAAATGAAATCACAGATATACATTAGTTGCATGTATAAAATAATTGCATTGCAATTCAATACAGTATAACAAAACCATAGCATATCATATACACATAATCAATATTATAACTTACGGCAAGACAAGAAATAACCATAATAGGGAAGGCAATATACAAACCAACATCGAATGCATCAGTCCTTCCAGCATCGTCAACTTCTTTAGCGCCGCCGATACTAGTACCAGGCACCACACCACCAAGTGTAGCAGCCTTAATCTCTTCCTCGGATGCTTCCCATGATTTCATCTTCTCTTCTAAACTAACTGCTGTTGTTGATGATGACTCAGTAGAATCATCTGCCATTGATAATGGATTAAATCTATTGATTGATAAAGTAGAGGTTCTAGATGTTGGTGATGTAAAGGCAGTTGTTGAGAAGATTTGCAGTATGATAACTGCAATGGTGAATAGTAGAGTTGAACGAATCATAGTATGTAGCAAATAACAGTACTACAGTAGCAAGCAATAAAGAAGAGATAGCAAGAGGTCAAAGTGATGATTTATGAGTCAGTGCACTCTTTTGCACTAATCCATTCTTTAACTATTTAGAGTGCAACTTTCATTTGCACGCAAAATGTTCCACGTGTAAGATTTTTCGATATCAATGGCAAATGGCAAAGACCAAGAAGATTAAAAGCAAAGGCATAGTACATAGTGTCTCTAATACTGAATACTATGTGGGCAGCGGCTCTCCTATTACTACTAGGATTCAATAAAGGCGTATCTGCATTCTCTAGCTTCGATGGGCATGATGGCGGTCATAAAAATGCTGTATCCCGTAAGTAGAAAGCTGCATATCTGTTGAGACATTGTGTGGATTTTGAATCCTCGTAATTGGGGGCACAATAGTACTCCTTTGTCTCTATTGGTATGCAGTTTCTCAGCTTGGATGGTTTGATTTAGTATCTATATATGTATATTATTTGTTTGTGGCGGCGCTGGTCTACATGTGTTGTATCTGCTTTCTTCTCGTGGTCGGCTAACATACATAAATTGATCATATATCTTACTCCCACTCATATTCGTATCCAATGGTTGATAAGCAGCCCTCTTCTCACTAACTGCATCAACAATAACAGAGGAGAATATGGAAGATGATGCATCTTCTGTGGTAATACCAAGATCGGTCAACTATTTCATTAGCCGGAAGTGCAACTATTCTTGCAAGTTCTGTTTTCATACAGCAAAGACATCACATTCATTACCAATTGAAGAATCAGCAAAGGGGTTACGCTTATTAAAAGATGCAGGATGTGAAAAGATAAACTTTGCTGGTGGTGAGCCGTTTCTACATCCTGTACTATTGGGAGAACTATGTCAAGTTGCATGTGAAGAGCTAGATATGGCAGTGAGCATTATAAGTAATGGGTCACTCATTAGCAAAGAATGGATGCAGATGTATGCAAAGTATGTTGATGTATTGGGAGTATCTGTAGATTCATTTCAACCAGAGACAAATGCAAATATAGGCCGTGGTGGTGATGCAAATAACGAACATGTACAACGAATGATGAAAGTTCGTGATCTATGTTCGCAGCACGATGTATTGTTTAAACTCAACACAGTGGTAAACTCATTGAATTGGAAAGAGGATATGAATTCACAAATTGCCGAGCTAGATCCTTATAGATGGAAAGTATTTCAAGTGCTGCTATTAGAAGGTGAAAATACTGGCACAGATGGTGAACTTCGAGATGCACGAGACTTGTGTATTGGACGAAGAGAATTCGATTCCTTTGTTTCTAGACATACCAACCGCAAACAGTTGATACCCGAGCCCAATGATGTTATGCAGAACTCATACCTATTACTCGATGAAGATATGAAGTTTTTAGATTGTAGTGCGGGAGGTAAGGTTCCAGGCAGAAGCATTCTCGAGGTCGGAGTGGATAGAGCTCTATGTGATGCAGGCTTTGATCAACGAATGTTCAATGAAAGAGGAGGAGTCTTTGAATGGCGTCGTCCAAGGTAGATAGATGTGCTAAATAAAGTATGACCTGCTTTCTATCACTTTAGATTATCTAAGTATGAAGCTATCTCTTTAACCTTTTGGCCCATCGCTTCCTCTCCATCATCATCGTTATTGAGAACAAGGATAAACTTCTTTTGAATATGTTCGTTCAATAGTGTCAATACCTGATGGTCTAGAAAAGAACAAAGATTCACACATTCCTCTTGCTCATTCTTCATTGGCAGCCGCAGTGCATTATCTGGATGATTTTGCCTTCTCCGCATTGTTGTTTCAGCCGAGGTTTGTAAGTGTATACATAACACATTTCTATACTTCATCTCTTTTTGTATTGCTTGATGCGCTCGTGCTTTGAGCATGCTTTCTTTCTCATCTGATCGTGACTCTGATCCATTAAGACGAAGAAGCGCCCAAGCAAGATTACCTATATGCCAAGTCTCAACTACCCGGTTACACGAAGTTGGACAGGAAGTATCTCTATTACACTCTTTTTCATAAACAAATGCGTCCCAGTCATTTCCATCTTTACCACTGCCATCACCAGATAGATGGCCATCAGCTACTAGACTATCTTTATCCCTTAGAATATCACCAATTTCAGGATCGAATTGCCATCCCAGATATCCAGAAAGAAGCTTAGCAATAGATGTTTTGCCAGAGCAGTGAGAACCAGTAAGTACTACTGTCATAGGAAACGACGCTCTAACTTTGTTCATTAATTGAGTTGTTGTAATATCCATCACATCTCTGACTACTTCATCTGGTATTTTATTAGCATCTACTTTTTTTATACACAAAGGACCAATCGATCTATGATGTGCCCATATTATCCTTTGACCAAGCTCGGTATCATTTGAAAGTCTTTCATCCCATGGATTGTTTCTTGATGCTTGTGGAGGATCCTCAATGCCATTTTGAGTACTAGTACTGCTTCTATCTGCTCTATCTGATACTCTCTTTATTCTAACATTATCATTCACTTCTAGTATGAGCATCAAATCAGGAGGAGATAAATCACGTGGCCATTTGAATAATGAATCGGGAAGGAGATCAATTGACTCCTTGGGCGGTCCATTTGTATTCTTATAACCAATAGTATATGCACAAGTTGAAGAGTACCATCGGTCAACTATAAATACACTAATCTTCTCATCATTACATCGTTGTTTGCATGCTTTCCGTATCTCATA